>ERZ724517.216-NODE-216-length-35817-cov-6.808064_pt1 | contig 35817 bp, 25 predicted proteins | sample MGYA00376050_ERZ724517 | MGnify/ENA primary metagenome ERZ724517 (study PRJEB28724, sample SAMN07190886) | activated sludge metagenome | isolation source: activated sludge of sewage treatment plant in Hong Hong | place: USA: Christiansburg, Virginia | collected... | reverse complement strand
GTCAAATTCTGATTATATTTTTATGGTCTCAATTCTTGCAAAATGGCATATAATAGTAATATAATACAAATACTTCAAATTCATTTTAAATATTTGATTATTTATAATTAGAATTACAGATTGAAAAATTTTAATAACATCATATTTGATACAGATTACACACCTTTTGTAGTAGGAGGTGGTTTTCCCAAAATAGAAGCAAGCGGCATACAAAATATAAAAAGTGATTCAATCATTGCTATTCCTAATCCTGAAGAAAAAAAATGATTTATGGATAAAATTTTAAGTTTTCTAGTGCCTGGTAAAAGTAACCCTGCAAGTTCTCCAATTACAACATGAACTAAAAACGAAAACTCTGTGATCAACGGAACTCTCAAAGAAAAAATACAAAAAATATTAGAATTACCTGATAGCCAATATTCTGATAAATTACTTGATAGTGAATTGAGAGGGTTTTTATATGATGTAGAAAAAGAATTTCTTTCTGCTACGGTGAACTACAAAACGCATATTTCACCTTCTTATTGGGAAGTAAAATCATCTTCTTTCAATATTTCTGGTGTATACGGTAAGAGCTATTATCTCAATAGTTTCCCATCATACATAGATTTCTTATGGACGAGGGATATTCTGAATTTTTATGGAAAACGAGACATGAGTTTCTTTATCTATCCTGCTGATGATAGTGCTATTCAAACTATGTTAAAAAGAAGAACGACTCAGCTCAAAGCAGAGATGTCAGAGCTTATTCAGAAAGGTATTACCATGGATTCCGATCTTCAAGTAGAATACAATGATGTGGAAAATATCAGACAACAACTTGCTACCAAAGAAGAAAGATATTTTGAACTTTCTTCGTATATTACTATTTACAACAATGATTACGAAAAACTTATAGAAGATAGCAAAAGATTGGAACAAAAAATGTGAGGATTTTGAATCTGAGTGAAACCTGCAACACAAAGAATGGACGAAGCTATGACTTCAAATCTGCCTATTATGCTCGATGATCTAGGAATATATAGATCGGCAGTTACAAGTTCATTGACTGGTAGTTTCCCATTTGTAAGTAGTGACTTGGTGGACAGTACTGGTATTTTATATGGAGCTAACCTGCATACGGGAGGCCTGGTTATTTTTGATAGATTTGGTGGTTCTTTACCAAATCACAATGCTGTAGTACTTGCGACTTCAGGTGCTGGTAAATCATTTGCTGTAAAATTAGAAATACTCAGATACTTACTTGAGGGGGTAGATATTATCGTTATCGATCCTGAAAATGAATATAAACCACTTGTAGAAAATGTAGGAGGAACATACATCAATATTGCTATCAATAGTAAACAATTTATCAATCCATTTGATCTTCCACCAAAAGTTGAAGATGTTGAATATGGCAAAGGTGATTTATTGAGATCACAAATACTTGGTCTAATCGGGCTTATTAGTGTCCTTATAGGAGGTCTCAGCCCCGAGGAAGAAGCTTTGATAGATAAAGCATTACAATCTACCTATGCTCTCAAAGGAATTACCTTTGATATTGATGATTATTCTGGAAAAACAGTACCTTTGATGGAAGATTTGCTCGCGGTTTTGGAAGGAATGAAATGATCTGATCTACTCGCTCTCAAGGTTTCAAAATATGTAACAGGAACATTTGCAAAACTTTTCAATAATCCTACCAATGTTGATCTTACTGCAGGACTTACTGTATTTAGTATTAGAGATATAGAAGATAGTCTGAAAACACCTGCCATGTACAATGTACTCAATTATATTTGGACAAAGGTAAGGAGCAATAAAACAAAAAGATTATTGATTATTGATGAAGCGTGGATTATGCTTCAAAAGGATATTTCAGCAAACTTCCTCTTTGGGCTCATCAAAAGAGCAAGAAAATATAAACTTGGAGTTACTACTATCTCACAGGATGTGGATGATTTCCTCAAGTCTGATTATGGTAAGCCTATCGTTACCAATTCATCATTACAAATCTTGCTCAGACAATCTACAGCATCTATTCAAGGACTTGAAAAAGTATTCTGATTATCAGAAGCAGAGAAACAAAAACTTGTATCTTCTGGAATTGGAGAAGGAATTATGATGGCCTGAAACCAGCATGTGGCTGTGAAAATTCTCGCAAGTCAGTTTGAAAAAGATTTCTTGGATGGACTGGGAGGGAAAAATTAATTTTAAAAAATAATCTTTTTTTGATATGAATAAAAAATCTGTAGCATTAGTTGTAGCTATCATTGGTGGCATAAGTGCAATTATAGCTGCTTTTATCATAAATAATTCACAAACTGATCTTAAAGAAAGTATCGAAATAAATGTAGAAAATAATGGTGTAATAAGAGATATTATATGAACAGTAACAAAAATAATCCCCACTCAAACAGAAGAACAAAATAGTGTATATATTGGAGAACATGAAACTAAAATCATTTGATTTTTAAGATATCGAAATAATGAGAATTATTTTGAAGCAAGAAATATTTTATTTTCAACATTATCTAGTAAGTTCAAGGAAGAAGAAATGAGAAAATTTCATAATAATTTAACCAGTATATTTATCATCACTGATATAGAGGCACTATGAAAAGTATGAGTAGGAAATGATTTTATTGTATCTAAACACCTAGTTACTTTGGGATATTCTTATAGTTCAATACAATACACAGATAAGGTATTATTTTCTGTAAGAGGAAAAATATCTGATAAAAAAGAAACACATCTTGTATTAATTAAATGCTACGATGATTCCGTAATATCTCCATTATGTAGATTTTTAAGCAACAAAACTACTCCTTAGGCTATTAATATGCTTTAGCATTCAATTTAAATTCCTCTCATTATTTTTTTAGTAAGCTTAAATATAGATCCAAATAAAAGTATATTATATACTCAGATAATAGTAAGATTGATAAATTGGTTGGTTCAGAAAACCTGATAATAATGTAAGCCATATGCCAATAGACATCATCCTGCTACCCACGCGATCGTTAATCAGATTATTTTTTTATTAATAATAGGCATTACCTTGTTACGATAAGCAATCCATATCGCTCCTATTACATAGAGAGCTTCTACAAACAACTGCCCTGCTATACCACCCACAAGACCAAAATGATAGACAGCTCGGGAAGCAAACCCTATTCAGAAAATTACTCATCGTGTATTTACACTGAAAAGTTTATTCTGATGATCTGTGGCAATAAACATATAATTGAATACTTGTTTCGTAAAGGTAAGCAGTAACACTATTCCCAAAAATCATAAAATAATATCTGATCATATTCATCATAATGTGCTTGATAAGTACTTTGTACCAGATACAAAAGTAATAATAATATCTGAGAATCGATAAAAATTGAGAGCAACTAATCCTCATACAATCCATATAAGACTCATAAGACTACCAATTGATGTTCTTTTTTCCACATCTGTTTTATGGCTAATTTTATGTAAGGCGCTATTACCAAGACTCGAAGGAACAATGAGTAAGATTTCTACCAGTGTCATACTCAGTCACCATACTCATACAAAATAGTAACCAGCTGTCGTAGGATAAAACCATGACAATAAAAGCCCTACTGCAAGTGTGTGAAAACTAGACATAAAATAACCAATCCCATATTTCCAATTATCAGTAATATGTTTTTTGAAGAAGCCTCGATCGAGGTCAAGTTTGAGATGAAGATATCTTCTTCCCGTCCACCATTGTCGTGCTATTTGGAATAATCCACTTGCGATCACTGTTGCCAAAATAAGACAGAAAATAAGGATATTTTGAGGTGTAGAAGCAGTAATTTCAGTATGAGGAAATACATACAAGATGATAGCTAGCAAAGCAATTTGTCCTACTCTAGCAATAATAAGACTAATACTTGTATGTTGCATAGACCAGAAAAGTTGGTGAGGCAACTGGAAGAAATACCCCAATACAAAGGTAGCAGAAAATATCATACCAAGTGGTAATCCCCATACTATAAATGGATTGGAAGAATAACTAGGAATAAGATAAGCAACTCACAAAGCTAAGACATAGACTATGACAAGATTGATCAATCTAGATCCCATAAATTTGGAATAATAATTGGAGAGTTTTGCTGTACTTTCAGGATCGAGCTCTATTGAATGTAATACTTCTTCTTTTTGTTCAATTCCCAATTTTTTCTGCTTATTTCCTGTAATATTTTCTATAAGCTGAGATTTCATTTTTCCTAATTCTCTTAGTGCAATAGTATAAAGACCAAGATCTGCAAGAGCTGATCGGATAGCAAAGTACTTGAGCACTGTATTGTAATCACCATATCTCAATGGTCCCAAAAAAGGAGTAATCAATTTGATCGTTATGAAACCTCCGAGAGCTGAAATAACTCTTCATAGTATTTGCCGGAATGCATCTTTGACGATTTGATTGGACATGAGGAAATATTCGGAACCCAAGAATTAAATGGTTATCATACTATCAACTCTATTCGACATAAAGCTCTTCATAGTAGTATTTATGAAAAATTAATCAAGGATATTAGTCAAAATCTTTTTTCATCTCATAGGGACTAGGAATATTCAGAATCTCACTAATTTCAATCATCCTTTTTTTAATTTGAATTTTTTTTTGATCTAAATCGATATCCAATAAAAGATTTAAAATTTCATTATAATAATCAACTTCACTTTTTTCTTGAGCTTCTTTGGTGGAAAATATAAAGTCATAAAATAATGATTTATCACTTATATACTTAGATCACATTGGGTCTTCTATGATTGGTTTAGTCATATTATTATTGTTAAAATATAATTTTTCTATATTTTTATTTTTTCTTTAGACTTCACAAGTTTATCAATAAACAATATTCCATCAAGATGGTCAATTTCATGTTGAATAATACGTGCATCAAAGTCTTTATATGTTTTAGTAAGTTTTTTACCTGTAGCATCTTGAAATTTTACCTTTATCCAATCATATCTTTTCACCAATCATTCGATACCTGGAAGACTCAAGCATCACTCTACATCTTTATTCATGGTAGTACTTTTTGCCGTGATATGCGGATTAATCATAATCTGATCACTTAGAAATTTGAGACCTTTGGGAGTATTTTTCCATTGTGAAGTGTATATTATTCTTACGGATAGACCAATTTGAGGTGCTGCTAGCCCTACCCCATCTTCTTCATGACATACCAATTTCATATCAAGAGCGAGTTGTTTTATGTCTTCAGTAAAATTCTCAATGGGATCTGCTACAGATCTCAAAATAGGATTGGTTGCTCCAGTAATAATTGAATAATGCACTTCCACTAATTTTAATAAATTAAATTAATAATCAGATTATTTATATTTTATATTCCCTCAACTTTATCTCCCACTTGAATATTATGTGTTTCCACAAAGTCATCATTTACTTCTATAACATACTGTACAGGTTCTTGACTTGGCAAGGACGTAAGATCTTCTGCGATTGCATTATTATGAATATGTTTTATAAATCAATCACTACTTACATAGAGTAAATCCAGACCGATAAAGGTATTTTTCATCCAAAAGCTTCTTTCTTTTTCTTCCTCAAATACAAAGAGCATACCATGATCTACAGCCAATAAAGTGCGAAACATAAGACCAATGGCTCTTTGATCAAAGGTTTTAGCTACTTCGACAGTGAGTTTTACTGGAGATTGTTTCCCTGTATTTACAATATTTAGCAGTTTAACTTCCAATCATGTTTGAGGAATTCATCATAGAGCATCATTCTCAGTAGAATTTTTTTCTAAATTAGTGCTTATTGGTTCTTGGACTTGCTTTGGTTGGGGTGGCATATTAAGAAGAGGACGTAGATAAAAAACATAAAATGAAATATTGATTCCTGCAAGAACAATTATCAGGAGTATGACAAATACTTTTTTCATAGCGGTACTAATAAATCTTAAAGATAATCCAACAATTCAATAGTTTTAACGGTGGATGTTTGTCCTCTTACTATCTTAATAAGATCTTTTCTAAGATCAAAATAATCAGATATTAGTTTTATAAGCTCTTCGTTCGCCTTGCCATCAACAGGTAACGATTTTACTCGAGCTTTATAATGATTTTCTCCAGCAAAGAGGTCTTCAATTTTCTCTAACTTAGATATTTTAGATTTCAATTTCACTTTAACTATGATAATCATATTTTTTAAAATAGCTAAATAATACTAATACATACCTCATAAAGATTCTTTTAAAAAGCTTTCTTTATCAATGTGTTGGTATTCAAGTTTAATCTTTTTTTCAAGTATATCAGTGCATAATTGTTCTACTTCCTGTTTGTTTCTGGGCATATTGAGCAAAATAAGTTTCCCTTTTTCAAGAACTTGAACCACAATTGTAGTTTCATCAACGGATTTGATATGACAAGAAGACTCCCAAATTGATTTTATAGACGCACTTGAACTATGTGCAATAATACGTTTTTTGAGATCATCAAACTCTCCTACGGACGTATTCAGATCATTATCATTATTATCAACTTTAATGACAGGAGCTTCCATCGTTGTTACTTCCGTGCTTGAAAAATTATCTATAGTCTGTTCTTCCTCGAGTGTTTCATTACAAATAGTCTTTGATGCTTTTGACAATCCTGACACTTCAGCCTTCAATAAAACATAAGGATGAGGGAAGTATTTGAGTTTATCATAAACAATTTTTATAAATTGCGCCAAAGATAATAAATTACGAATATTTTGTGGATTTAGCGTATGATCTATGTACGCAAGAATTTCTTTAAGAAAAACAAACACATCAACTCCTTCTTCTTGAAGCTGAGATATTAGATCTATCAAAGCTGTTGAATTTTTGGATTCAAATGCTGCGATAAAATCTTTGATAACATATTCACTTGTAACTCAAAGACACTGACTTACTGTTTTTTCATCAATTAGTCATAAAATACTCACTTGATCAAGGTATTTTACTGCATCTCTCATTCCACCATCTGCAATTCTAGCAATGATCTCGAGCCCTCATATTTCATATTTGAATCCTTCTTCTTTGCAGATATATTCAAGTCTTTGAACGATACCTTTGATGGTGATACGTTTGAAATTGAAGAGTTGACAACGTGATGTAATCGTATCAGGTACCTTGTTTAATTCCGTCGTAGCCAGTATAAACACGAGGTAAGAAGGTGGCTCCTCCATGATTTTGAGCAAAGCATTGAAAGCTCCTAAACTCAGCATATGCACCTCATCAATAATATAAACTTTTTTTTTGAGTTGCAGAGGAGGATACATAGCTTTTCCGATTATTTCTTCTCTAATGTTATCTATTCCAGTATGACTTGCCGCGTCTATTTCAACAATATCAATTGCCCTATTGTCTAATATAAGCTTACAGTTTTCACAAGCATTACAGGGATTTCCATCTTTTAAATCTAAGCAATTGATCGCTCTAGCAAGGATTCTCGCTATACTAGTTTTTCCTATACCTCTCGAACCATAAAATAAATAATTTGAATAAGATTCTCCTTCTTTAGCTTGAAGAACTTGATGTTTAAGAATGCTTTTCGTGTAATCTTGTTCTACAATATCATCAAAAGTAATTGAGCGGTATTTGAGGTATAAAGACATCAGGTTTAAAATAGCCAATAAATTAAATTTGTAATCAATGCGTTCTCATTTTAAGATATATTTCTTATTTACTCATAAAAATCATATCATCCATAGTACCCAAATCAATGATCTTATTAGTGCCCATAATATTTCCAGATCAGCTTATCAACCTATACTTATTGATTTGTTCAATCATATTTTTTCTGGCATCAAAGTACAGCCAAATTCATTTTTTATCTTTCAATAAGATTTTATTTCCTCAAGGTATAAACTGCAATAATTCATAATCTGAAATATTTTCGTGTATTAATGTAATTTGTCTGACAAATGTATCGACACGTATACCAAAAAATAATGAATCCAAAGATCAAGTAGTAGATATCTTAGTACTAATTATTTCAACTATTGGTATATTTATGCCAGTAGTATTGAGTGTGGCTTTTACCGATAACAGCTTATTGTTTGCTAATGCAAAAATCCCATTATCAATAGAAAGATAAACATCAGGTCTTTTCCCAAATACTTGAATATTAAGTACATTTTCTTTTTTAACATATTCTATTTTATCAATCCACGGGAATTTTTGTAAATAGTATTTACGGAACTTAAACTCATACCATTTGAGTTCTATTTCTTTCATATCTAGAAAATCTAAGGCGAGATATCTCTCCATCGAATTACGGTACTGCTTTGCTGGGTTATCCAACGTCACATTAACTTTAGATATACGAAAGTTTGAACTTTGGATAACAGCATAAGTTCAATACGCTACAAACACAACTGTTAGTATACTTATTAGTGAAATAAGTATTCATTTTGTATGTTTACTGAAAAAATATGAAAAAGCTGAAATCCTTTTTTTGAATTTCCATGTAGCAAGTTTAGATGGTGACTGATACTTTGAAATAAGAGTTATATAAACTGATAAATATATATAGTCTGATTATTTTTAATAATCATTTTTTAGAACTTAGGTGACTTAGAATAGATTAACAACTAATCTAACCAACACGTAAGAGAAAATAGCAATAAAAATTCCAATAATAGCTCAAGTAAGACTACTATTTGCTTTTTTAAGTTTTTCTTTATCTCATTGAGCCATTATAATGTTAAATCCTGAATATAATACTACTACCAAGCATACTACAGCAATACTAAACCATAAATATTGATTAATTTGCTGAATTAGTTTGATTAAACTCTCACTATCTCAAGTCACAGCATCAGTAGGAATATTTCCATCTCTAACCACGATATCATCTCATGGTATATCTACTGTAATGGCATGCACTTGAACGATACTAAGAGCGGAAAAAAACAAAAATAAGAATGTTTTTTTAAAAAAGTTGGTCATACGTTGAATGCATTAAAGCAATATAAATAGGCTAAAATTGAGATTTTAGTATATCATTATGAAATAATAAATACACAAATAATCTGATAGTAGTCATGCGCAAGAATATCCTTTTTTGATAGCCTTTCAAGCCGAAAAATACTTGTATTTATATACAATTTCAGTATTATTACTGCACATTATCTAAGAATACAGTGTTTTAAATTATTTATATTTCTCAATCAAAAAATGTCTTATCTCATTATCAACAAAAAGAATATGTTTGTTAAGTTCGAGTTTATAGCTGGACTCGTTGAAAAAGGTGAAATTACATTCAACTATGAAGAAAAAAAACCAAGAATCAAAAAAGCTGATGATCTAGAGGAATTCAACTTTGGGAGTAAAGCTAATCCCCTTGCTGAAAAAAAAGTATACAAAACTAAAGCGGGCTTCAAAGCTAAAACCTATGGTAAAAATGAAGGATTTGCTGAAACAAGAACACCAGCTTACAAAAGAGCTAAATTTACTGGCAAAATAAGCTGAGGCGCTACAAACAAAAAAGGAAATTCAGGAATGGGATACAAAACTGGTAAAAAAAAATAAACTCCTAGAATCATAACTTAATTTACTGAATCTATACTCTCTCATTATGTCACAAACAAAAACTTTGGAAACTATAGTAGCACGAGCAAAAAGAAAATGATTTGTATATCCAAATAGTGAAATCTATGGAGGACTTGCAAATGCTTGGGATTATGGTCCTTATGGTTCTTTACTCAAAAAAAATATCTCTGATCTTTGGATTAAATATTTTGTTACCAATAGAGATGATATGGTATTGATGGACACAGCAATCATAGCCAACCCTCAAACTTGGGTAGCCAGTGGACACGCAGGAGCTTTTGGTGATGCCTTGATTGATGATAAAAGCACAAGACAAAGATTTAGAGCGGATAAATTGATTGAAGAGTGGATTATTAAAAAAAATATTGATACTGATTACCTTTCTAAATATGGAGTTGATAATCTGATTCCAGAATCGCGAGGTAATGAAAAAATGACAGAAGTAATCAAAGCTGAAATTCCTAACAATCCAGACACTAAAAAACCTGCTGAATGGACTGATGCTAGACAATTCAATCTTATGCTTCAGACTCAACTCGGAGTGATTGAGGATGCAAGCGCGAAAGCCTATCTTAGGCCTGAAACTTGTCAAAGTTTATTTACCAATTTCAAGAATTTGGTAGATACTACACGTGTAAGGTTACCAGTTGGTATGGCACAAGTTGGTAAAGCATTCCGTAATGAAATTACTCCAGGTCAATTCTTATACAGAACAAGAGAATTTGAACAAATGGAAATAGAATACTTTGTACCCAATGATCTTGAAGAATCTAAAAAATATTTTGAAATGTGGAAAGAACTGAGCATGAAATTTTGGCAAGATCAAATTCAACTTAATGCAGAAAATCTTAGATTTCGTGAACATGAGAAAGATGAACTTTCCTTTTATTCTGCTGGTACTTTTGATGTAGAGTACAATTACCCACGATGATGGGGTGAACTTCAAGGTATCGCAAATAGAACAGACTATGATCTCAAACAACATCAACAAACTTCAGGTAAAGATATGCAATATACAGATCCAAAAAGCTGAGCTAGATATATTCCTTATGTTATTGAGCCTTCATTTGGTCTCAGTCGTACCGTAATGGCAGTAATGATGGATTGTTACTATGAAGATATCACTACCAAAGAAGATGGAACTACAGACACAAGAGTAGTTATTAAATTTCCTTTTGCTTTAGCTCCTATAAAGTATGCAGTACTCCCTTTGATTGAAAAAAATGAAGATATGGTAGATCTTGCTAAAAAGCTTACTCAAACCCTCAAGACAAGTGGATTTCCTACAGAATGCGATATGAGCTGAAATATCGGTAAAAGATATCGTAGACAGGACGAGATTGGTACACCTTTCTGTATCTGTATCGACCATCAAAGTATCGAGGATGGAACTGTAACTATCAGAGATCGTGATACTATGGAACAAGTAAGAATACACTGGGAAGATGTTAAAAATTACAGTAAATAAAATAAATAGTCAGATTATAAAAATATCCAAAACAATTATTTCACAGAATCGATAATCAATCGTATATATAATAGTAAATCAATTATTATATTATAAAATTATCTTATGAAAAAAATTTCTCAATTATTGTTTGTATGAGCAATCATTTTTTGCGTAGGTATAGCTAAAACACAGGCAAATGACAATCCTACCATGTGTACTCAACAATATGAGCCCGTGTGCGGTAAAGTGAATGTAGCTTGTTTCACGACCCCATGTGAGCCAGTATACGAAACATATGGAAACGCATGTATGGCAGGAGCAGCCGGAGCAACAGATATTACGCCCGGAGAATGTCAAAATCCTACTCCTACAATTCCAGAGAATCAAACTCCTACTCCTCCAGAAGATGACGTAGTGTTAATAGATTCTGTTATTGCAACTATGCAAGATAAAGTAACTTGGGCATACAATCGTGGAGTAACTTCATTCAATACTGTGGACGGGTTTAATCCTAACAACTTAGTGACGAGAGAGCAAGCCAGTAAGATGGTTATTAATTTCGCAAAGAGCTTTATGAAAGAAGAAGTATTCTCTACAATTAGGAATTATAATTGTGATTTTACTGATGGAAATACTTTTGATTTTACTTTAGCTCCATACATAAAAACTGCTTGTGAACAAAATATGTTTAGAGGTGTGACTGAAATGGATGATTTAATGTTCTATCCACACAATAATATCACCAAGGCACAAACATTAGCTGTATTGATAAGAATAACGGAAGGAATACTACCAGAAAATGGCTCACCATGGTATAATCACTATCTAGTTCACGCTAAACTTATGACTGACTCGTACATCAATGATAACGAAGGAGACTTTGAAACAAAAATAAGCAGAGGAAAATTATTGGATTGGATGTATGCTCTCTATCAATATCAGATGTGGATACAAGATTCAAACTTTAACTAATGATATAAATTATTTTATAATCAGAAATAGTTAGATGATTGAAAACAAAGAAAAATTTCTAGCTCAAGATTGGCACACCTTTGATCAAGATGAAGAAAAATGATGGAGATCGCTTCTCAAAGATTATAGAACTCAGGAAGATCTAATTGAGGCATTGAATAAGAAAATACCTTCTGAAATAGCCGAACTCATACAAGAATATTGCATAGCAAATGAAAATCAAATAGAACAACATACTCATGCGCTAATGATATTTCATAGTGGGCAAATGTATGCTAATCAATGAGAATACGACAAGGCTATTAAGCAATTTGAATGGGTACTCAAGGTATATCCACAAAAAGTAGGAGAAGAATATCTTATCGCTACAATCCATTTTTTGAAAGGAGAACAATCTGAGCTTAATAAAATTGCTAACTCTATGAAAACTGAGACTATAAATTATGAAACCGTCCAAAGATTACAGAAATGATTTTGAAAAACTTATTTGGAGGCATATTCAGGAATTTAATTATTTCTTCTTACTCCTACTACTCTCCTCTACCCAATCAGCATATTCATTATTCACCATTTTCTTTTCTAGAATTATTTCAGGGACTTCATAAGGATGTTGAGATTGTATAAGTGAAATAACTGCTTCAGTATTACTCTCCAGTAACTTACAAGTTACAAGTTTTTCTTGTTTCTTTACAAGCTTTCCTTCTCGCATATAGTAGCTATGTATATAATTGGTAACTTGCACGCAAGCGACCTTTCATGACTGTACCAAACTTTGCACAATCTTCTTAAGTTTACGACCTTCATTTGGATAGGAAAAAATGATGATACTAATGTCTTTCATGATTGGTAGATAATAAAATTGAATATTAGGAATGAAGTTTTACAATATTTTCAAATAATTGATATACGCATAATGGCCCTATTCCTCCTGGAACTGGAGAAAGTGCGTGAACAGAATCTTTAATCTCATAGAAATTAGCATCACCAGCTGCTTTGCCTTTCTCATCAAACGCGTATCCAATATCTATGACTACTTGCTTACCATTTGCGGATATACACTCTTGATCAATAAGATTTAAAACACCTGTAGAAGAGATAATATAATCTGATTCTTGACAGATTTTTTTCATAATTTCAGTATCTCAATCTATTCAGAAAGAATGAACTTGAGCTCATTGATTGATTGCATATAGTGCCATCGGTTTTCCTATAAGATTAGATTGACCAATAATACTCACCTGCTTACCTTTTTGTATTGTCAGTTTATAATAATATAATAATGAAATAGTAGCTGCCACTGCTGCAGGGTAAACAATGTCTTTTCTTCCTACACTAATTTTTCCCACCATCGCGCTGGTCATACAATCAATATCTTTTTCTATTGCGATAGTATCACACAATTCTTGTTGGTGGTCTTGTAAGTGCTTAGGAAGTGGTAATTGGATAATGATACCGAGACAGTTTTTATCATCATTGAGTTGAGAAATTTTTTCCTTAATACTATTTACAAGGTCTTTTCCTTTTAGTGATTTAAAATCTTCATCTTTTATAACCCTAACATTACATCATATTTCTCCACCATATTTTATTTTATTTTTAACATAGATCATTGATCCTTTATCATCACCAAAAAGTAAAATCGTGATATAAGCAGATTTTTGAGTTATAAAAAAATCTTTTAAATCATAAGTTTTTTCTTCAATTATAGGTCTACTATAAAGAATCATAACGAATTACTGACATAAACAAATATAAAAATACTTTCAAAAATATAACAATTTATTAACTAAATACAAAAGAATACTTTAAAATTAAGATTTTGGTGCATCTACTTCAAGTTTAATTTCAGCAATTGTCGTCTCTCATTTTGTGATAGTATATATTACTTTTCAGTTATCAAAACGATACTGAGCATTATAAACTCTATGATAAGGCTTGGAAATATAAATATAACCCTGTTTAGATATCAATATTTCACATACTCCTTCTTTTTGTTTAATACATTGTCCATTTGCAAAATCATTGAGCTGATTTACATCATTTGGCAAAGGAATCACTGTGTATCAGGCATTTAAAATGCTTACTCATTGCGCAGGATTAAAACTTTTTGGTTTGAGATAAATGCGATAAAGTTCTAAATTACCTTTCATAAGCAGAATTTTAGGGATATTATCTATAAAATCTACTTTTACAGTAATATCTTTAGTATTATTGATAATTTGACCTTCTGGAGTCATACTTATATTGAGATAAGCACCGTTTACATCATAAAACCCTATATCTTGTTTAAATCAGAATGCTCCTCAGGTAATTACAACTTGATTAGTTTTGGTCTCGAAAAGAGATTTCTTATTGAGTATTGACTGGAGTAAGGATTCTACTCCATTTCTAATTCTCATAAACTGAACTCATCCTGTATCAATATCATTGTCAAGAGAGCTCACAACTTGAGATTGCGCCAATTGATTTGTGATAACATCATCTAATGATAACTTAGGCAAACCAATATCAATCACAACTTCTTTCTGCGTTATGTTTCAAGCAGAATCTTGACCTACAAGAGTGTAATAGAATTTTTTTGGTTTATCAGTATAAATATGTTGGATTAAAATAGCATCAGTATCACCCGAAAATATAATTTTCTTCTGCTCATCTAATATCCAACTTTTAACTACTTTACTATCATCAAACCAAGATCCTTCAAGTTTATAATATGTTTTAATGTTCCCATACATGTTATCTCATTGAGTTCATCAATCATCTTTCAACTCACGAATCAAAGACACGTCTGCATAAGGAGCTGAGGTATCAGCAATGATTTGCATTCCTGCAGTTTCATTTGAAGATCGAGGAGACGATTTACTGATGATAGTGAGAGGAGTTTTGTCAATAAACGGTATCAATTGCAACAAAGGATTATTTTTTTCTTGACTTTGAAGTTTTGCAATTTGAGAGAAATACCATCTTCTAGGCAAATTCTTAAGCAATACATTTATAATATCTTGGTCATCTGTAATATATTGAATCATTGTAGAATCATTGATTGCTATCGATACTCAATCTATATTAACAGAATTAATTTTCTTTCACTGTAGAGCATTATCCAAGAAAATAATGTACTGATAATCAGCATTTTTTTGATATGATTTATTGATATTATCACTATATCTTACGATATATCATATCAATGAAGTGTCTGTGGACATTTCTGATTTTACTGTATAGGTCAAGGATTGATAAGATTGACCTGCGACTTTCCATTCTTTAGGCATAAAATTCTCAGACCATATTTTTACTCAATCGATATATCAATATTTATCAACTTGATTAGAAATATCGTCAATAGTATTGAATACATAACTCTTCACGATTGCATTGAATGTATTTTTATCATTGAGTATTTCTGTAGTTCTTTTAATATAAACTGTATGCTGATCCCAAAATACAATTTCTTTTTTATTATCATTATCTAAGTCTTTTTCAAAACTTCTTTTTGATACTTCTTCTCACTTATCGATATTACTAACGATATTGTGATAATTCTCATCTTTACCTTCAACAAAATATCATCTAATATATTGAGTAGGATCACTTGCTGCCAATGAAGGTGTGGAACCATTAGCTACAGTGCTAGTATTTTGTGAAAGTAAAAGCCTATTAGTGGTGTTATTACTATTATCAATAGATTTTTGATCACAAAACGTACAAGTAGTTACTTTCTCATCTGGGTTAGAAGTACTTGATATATCTGTTTGATTAAGAGCAATCTGAACTGTGTTTATGTTATTTTTTAGTTCACCAAGATATGCTTTGGATTGGTCATAATCAGATTTTTGCATTCATAAAGTAACATAATCAGATTGATCTAAAGCAGAATAATAACCATTGATTACTTGTTGTTGAGTAGAAACATATTCTTTTGGTAAGTTATATCCTTCTATGTAATCCAATGTCTTTTTATCTAAATTCATCACATTGGTTTTCAGGCTATATGTATTTTCATCATTACTTACATATTGGGTATTAGCCAGATTATCAAGCCAACCATTGTAATCTTGTTGAACCCAATTCTTGAGTTCATTATTTTTTTTGAGCTCAGTATTCATAATTACACTTGCTTGAGTTTTGATATCTTGGATACCTTTAGAATTTATAGTTGTGGTAGTAGGATAATCATATGAGCGTGTAATTTCTCCAGCAAGTAATTTTCTTTGCTCTGCTCATATTTCATTATCCATACCAATAAAGTAAGGCAGATCACCTTTGATTTTATTATTCACACTAGAATAATCAGAATCTGCTGTTGCCATAGTATCAAGAGTAAAATCATACCCTGCTTGCGAAGCAAGTTTCTGATTATTGTCTATTTGACCAAATGGACTGACATTCAAATTAATATTAGTTGAATCTATCTTTTCCAAGCCATCATCAATAATATTATAGAGCTTTTCTCAAGATTGAATGAATTTTTGAACTACTGATATTTGATCACTATCAGTTATGACTGATCTTGTCGCATCGTTTACAACGTCAGCAATACCATCAAACAAAGAATATATGCCATCAAAATACATTTTTACATCTGCAAATGCTTCAAGCTTTATATCAAAACTTCCTCATTCTACTTTATTAGGCTTGAAAAGATTTACTGTTTGCAGTGGTGGTTTTGGTATAAGTACTTTGAAACTATCAAATGGTTCTACATTCCATGTTCTTTGAGTCATTTGCTCGATCTTAGACTTGAGTCAAGCTTCACCTACTAACCCAATTCATCCTTTCACAATACAGAATATTCTTCAAATAAAATCAGCAATATCAATTGCCAATCCTAACTCTGGCGCAATCTTAGGAATTTTTGGCGCAGGAGGAAGAGTAGGACCTTTAAAGGTAATCTGAGGAATAAAACTTGGTAAGCTAATATTGGAAAGATCTGGTGGTTTGGGTATTACCGGTAACTTAGGTAAACTTATATTGAGTTGCCCATTAATCACACCACCCATCGAAGGCGGATACGGGATGTCAGGAATTCCAAATTGTAAAAGATTTTCAAATATTCCTACCTTTTTTGGTTGAAATCTCAATCTAGGTAATATAATATCTGTTCTAAGATCAAGGTTACTGAGATCAAGAGTAATAGATGGTATCTTAAATGGAGGTATATTAAATACAGGCAGACTTGGACAGAATCACTTAAAGGAACAACTATATGCACTATAATTATCTACCGTACATTTACTACATTTTTCTTTCCAGTTTACTGTAAAATCAATAAGTATCTGCCAAGATTTAATAATATTGGTAAGCGAAATAATAAAGCTTATCCATGCATCAAATCATCTCGCTACTTTACTCAACCAAGAAGTAATTGCATCAATAGTTCCGTATGCAAAATTGAATACATCATAAATATATTTATCGTAACCATGAAGTAATTCATACACTTGTTTAGGTAACTGACCATACATTTCTATAGTCTGAATATTTTGATTTACACTACGTTCAAACTGTCCCAATTGATTATTAATTTGTAAAACATCATTTGCAGCTGTTTGACATTTTTGTTTTTCAATTGTATCAGTAATTTTATCACATTGTTTAATAATATCTTTTCAGAAATTAGCCCATTCATCAATAATAGTTTTATTTCTAGCTAGCCACGCAGTTCGTACTCATTTTAACTTACCTATATCTTCAGTATATACTCGTGGTATCTCAACAGGAACATCCTTTGTGCTGATACGAATAAGTTCACTTTGACTGAAAAGCACAGACAATTTATCAAATGGATTGTTGAGAGTAGTATCCAATTTCTTGGTAAGGTTTTGTTTACTCTGTACAAATGAAAGTAATTTTCAAGTGTTAGTACTGAGAATCTTTGCTTTATCTGCTTCGTATTCTTGATTGAGTTGGGCGGTAGTTTCATAATCAGGTGATGACTTGGAAAGTGAGTTACCAATCACAGAAACTTGATTAGCCAAACCATCAAGATCTGGTAAAATTATATTTAAATTTAGAGTAGTTAGATTATTAATAATGTATCTAATCTGATTATCAGCAAATTGATTAAGAAGACAGCTTACTAAACCTTTATCACTCGAAGATTTTATATTAAGATCCAAAGAATTACCTCATTCAAGTTTAGTTTTAGTAAAGAAACTTGATGAGCTGATACTATCATAGTTGGTAAGATTCGCCTGTCCTCATAATTTAACAACAAGACCATCTTGTCCCTGAGCTGTATTTAATCGCGTATCAACTTTACCAACAACAGTTTCTACCATTCTTAACGGTGAATTTTTTGCGTTTGATCATCCATTACATACATTGGTATCATCCAATTGCTTTGTTTCACTATTGATAACATATTCACCCACAGTTTCTCAATCTTTAACTTTGCATTTACCAATTCCTGGATCAAGAGCAAAAGTAATACAATTGCCAACGATATCCTTGAAAGGTTTTGGGATATTGATACCAAGTCCATATGATCAGAAACAAATACCAATTCCAAGCTTAGCAGTGAGCGTAGGCGAAAAATAAATCCTAACCATCGATGGATATGTTCATCATCCAGCTCGATAAAATCAATCTCAAGGACCCTTCTGACCGATCGGTCACAAGAAAGGCATAGGCCCAAAGGTAGTTTGTAATGTGGATGGAAACCAGAGCAATGGCAATCACTTATCCTTAAATATTTTGCATCCCATCACTTGCATGTCTCAAGGCGATAAGAAAGCCATATTCCAAGGAAGACTACTCAAGATCGGTACTCCACTACAGTTTTTTTGACCTACTTTAAATCATTCGCATAAACCTTTCGTAAGTGATACGATTTTACTATCAAGCATTTCATCTACATTGGCTCCAAATCCTCATACTTTGAGTGTTGTTGAAATATTAAGATTACCTATTTTTTCCATAGCTTCTCCCAAAAGTTGTATTTGTTTGAGTGCAGCATCTTCACTGAGTACTCATTTTTGATTCCAGGTTTCATTAATTAAATTTTTTACACTATCCTTTATTCATGAATCATCAGCAAGATTATCAATAGTATCGTTAAGGCTGTTATTAAATTCATTTTCATCTTTTTTCTGCCTATCATCGATTTCTTTTTGAAGATCAACTTTCACCTCACGGAAAAGATTTTTGATCGTAGATCCTACATTATCTCAGACTATTCTTCGGATATATTTTGCACATCCATCAAGTGGAGTAATATCAATCCATGATTTTATTTTGGTAGAATCTTGTGCATAAGCGGATGGAGTGAACAATTTACCAATAGAGCCGTTGATACCATTTTCATCTGTTGCGTCTTCACCATTCTTTATGCTTACCAATTGTTGTGATTTGAATACTACATGGTACCCAAAAGTATATGATTTACTTTTATCAAAGGTAATATTATCAATCATAAATAAATATGATGGACCAGGAGCAAGGATATATTTATAATCTGCATTGAGGTCGCCAGCGAAGAAACCTATTTGTTTATCTCAATTTACAGGGACTTCTCGAGGTCAAGAGAGTTTTTCAATATATGTTGCTTTATTTGCTCATTTTGATTGAATAGTAATCTGAACTTTTACTACGTCGCCATCTTCAAGTCTACCACCATTGAGATCTGTAAATATTTTGTAAGTATCTACTTTGTCTGTAGGAAGCAAGGATTGTGCTTCTTTATATACTACTTCTGGAAGTTTTGGCTCATAGACTGGTGAATAAGTAGAATCCAATGTGATTGTAGTATCCAAACTTGCCTGATAATTTTGTAATAATGTAGCAGGATCAAACGCATCAAATATTTGATTTTTAACACTATTGATTATTTCTTTTGGTTTTTTAGAATTGGGGATAGTAATATCTACATTTACTTTATCAGGTTCTTCAAGATCATCCGCGCTAGAGATATCAGGATCTAGGGCAGGCAACTGTAGATTAACAAGATTATTTCGATGAACCAAAGCTTCATCACGGATTTGAGCATTATCAATTTGAGGAGCAAACGATTTGATGATACTTGTATTATCTTTTTGTCTTTTCCTTCGATCCGGATCGCATCAAAATTTATCACTAGAAATATAATTTCCTCCACCAAATCAAAGATTAAATAAGGCATTATTCCCACCTCCTAAGAACAATCTAATGGTATTATTTTTATCCAAAGTTACAATATCAGTTACTTTGTCTTTATTATAATCTGTAAGGAACCGTTGGTATACACCATCAAGATTTTTCTCTCATCACGGGATATCCAGACAAATGGGGTAACCATCTACGTCCACTTTCTCTCCATTTTGATTTTTATAAAATCTTAATTGATTATCTAATGTATGCACAAATATATCTTGGTAACCATCTCCATCTCCATCTCCTATCAGAATATTTTTTATTCCATCTGCAATCACTGCGAGATCACCAAGTTTTTTGTATTCATCTTTTCCAATAGCAATGAGTAGTCTTAACCTACCATCACTGTAGACTATCAATAAGTCCTTTACTCCATTTTTATCTCGATCAATATCAATAACCTGAGATACAACATTATCTGGATCTGAATATAATGCATCTCATATTGAACCATCGTAATCTGTTTCGCCTACCAATTTATTTTTATCTCCCAAACGGTAAGTGGGGTCACCTAAGTTAATAACAAATTCACTCGCAAATGCAGTACTCGCCTGACCTACTGAATCACCTTGTGCCATATTAGAAATTGGCCTAAAATAATCACCAAATCCTATATCAAAATTACTATCATTACTATTTTGAATACTAGGAACACCTTTATTAAAGTCAGAAAGTACTGATTGTATCTCTTGAATAACAATTCCTTCGAGAGTTCTTTGACCCATATTCATAGGTACCACTTGGTAAACGGAAAGATCGAGAGCGTTCTTTCGCTGTTGAGTAAGAACATCAGCATCGTAATTATATGATTGCACCATTTGAGCAATTTCTTCTCAATCATAACTGATGCTCCACAAGTCATAACTCGCAAATTTTGATTTATATTCTATCTTTATTTTACTATCAATTATTCAATTTTGTAAATCAATAAGTGGATTACCTTTTGTAGTTAGAGTTTTACCTTGTATATTAAGTTCCAATTTACTTATTTGATCTGGGTCAAGAATGATATTCCAATTGTTTATTGAAGAATTAGTGTCGAAAGAATTAGTTTGTTTAATACCAATCTTATTAATATCAATATAAGGTAAGAATCCATATGGAGTGAGATATCCTAGTTGATTATTAACAAGTGAAATTCCTAACTTACTTAAATCCATATCTCCAAATACAATAATCTGACCATTGTTACTCAAAGCAAGTTCGGATTTGTAAACAGAATTAAGGTCAACATTTTGTGTAGTTACTGCAAGAGTTTTTTCACTGTTTGCTAGAATTGACTGTCCCACTGGAACTTTAGTTTGAGAATCAATTTGCTGAGATCGATCAGATCAGTACAGATTTACATAAGCGACATTAAGATTGTCTATTGGCCAGCTTCTATTTTGTACTAACAAACTTTTATAATCTGGGTATTGTAAGTCAAAACTTACATTAGCCAAAGTAGCAAAAATATATGATTGTCCTCAAGGAAATTGCGGTTGTATCGTAATTTTTCTCTCACCGTTTACAATAATATTGCTTCATGTTCCTGCAACATCAGCACTTGAGATATTACCATAAAGTCAAAGTAAAACACTGGTGTCATCATAAATTATATTTCACCAAATATCAGTCACACTCAGTAGCGCTTCTGTATTAGTCTTGAGATCAGTAACTGATTTTTCCATTTTGATAACAGTTTTTTTTGGTTTTCCTGGTTGTATATTTACTGGAACAGTCTTAATCAACTTACCAATTTGTATCTGAATAAGATCATCTCCAGCTTTCATTTTAGGATATAAATAAATATCCAAACTACCTCAAGTATGAATAACTTGGTCAATTGGAATAAAACTATCTACCTGCTGATTGGCATCAACACTTTGCTGTGTCGTTTTTCCTTTTATTCAGATTATAAATTTATCTCACAATGATTTAAAATTAATTACTGAATACAAAGGTTTTCCGTCATTAATATTTAAAGTTATTTTTTGTAATTTATTGATATCAATAGAAGATATTCCATCAATTTGTTTTTCATAAAATTTAGATTCTTCAGGAAGTGTAATATTTATCTCAGATGGAGTTGTTTGTAATGTCGGATCTACAATTTGTAATGTGAGTTCTTGCTTTACTTTACTCAAGGGCGTACTAGACTGAACTAGAATTTTTTCAGTATTACCTACAGTAGTACTGCTATCATAAATAAATCCAGCATCCATAAATGAATTAAACTGGAATGAATTGGAAAGATGATTATTGTATATTACTCATCCACTATTAGTTGTAGAGAGTATAAAATCAAAAAGACTACTATTAATTTTATTGCCAGCAACATCAAAACCTAAAAGAACAAAAGGAAACATATTACCTCTCGCTATAGGTAGAATATTATTATCAAGAGGAGTTGTAAATTTCAATGATGCTATTTCTCCCGGCTGAGTTACGATAATTGTATTTTTATAAACACATTTTTGACCACATGCCTTAATCTGAACTAACATATCACCAATTCCATTTGGTTTCGAAAATGTATAGGCAAGAAGTTGTTTTTTGTCTGTATTGATTGTGATATATTGTGGTTTATCGCAGGTATTTTGTCCATTTTTGGATCATAATAAGAGACAATTTGCTCCAGTGCTTGAAAGTATTACCGTATAAGATCATAAATTTTGTTTAGGTTGAATGGTGATACCAAGTGTTCAATCTACTGCTGGTTGTTTGGTATCATATGATACTATCAGATTATCAAGCTGATTACTTAAAGTCTTTTCATCAACTAAAGTTATTTCTGGATCTTTAATTTTTAGAGTCTTTCTTCGTGCCTGAGAGTAACCAGTCCAGGCTTTTCTTTCTGGGCTTAATATTTCATCATCAAAATTATCAGCATCCAATCCTGAAAATAAAATTCCATTAGCAGAACCCGCGAAGCTTACTTTCAACTCAAAAGGAGAATTACTAATCTCTTCCAGCCAACACTTAAATGCTGCTGGCCACTTTGATAAAGCCACCGTATAACTTGCAGGAATCTTATCTCCGCATGCAGTACTTACCAACTGTTCTTTTGTCTTGGGAATAGGATTAATATTCTGAGCCTGTTGTTTTTGAATCACTTTAATCAACGGAGGAGTAGATTCAAATTCTACATAATCAGATCCATCGCTATTGATATATGCAATTTCATAACCAGCTGGAGAATAGTAAGGAAATTGTAATTCTAGGGAGACTTTTGGGTTGAGTAGATTTTTTGCTGGCTGCTTAGTAAGATAATCTTGCAACATCATGCTAGACTTATTATTCACATCTGCAAACGATTGAAATAAACTTACTTCATCAAGCACTTTATTTGCAGAATTTGTAGGTAAAGATAGCCACATATTATTTTGATAATAGAGTTGTTCTGCCAAAATAGTTAGCATATCATCACTAGAAATCTCTTGACCATCGCGTGTAGTTGCTAGCGTATCTATCAAATAATTTTCCTGTAAGAAAGCATAATTTCTCAGTCTTTCACCTGTATTATCTGCTTGAACTAATGGAGACAAGGTATAATCATACTCAGAAATTTTATCAAGCCAATTGCTTCTAGGAACTCCTCCATCTTCTGAACCATTGTAATAATTAAATCTATTCACATACTGATTAGTGAGATCGTTATTATAATCTTTTACTTTGTCTTTAAGGAAAATCTCTAAAGAATCCTTTATTTCAGGTATAGTTTTTAATATTCTCTTTCCATCTTTTTCGTTATAAACTGGTACTTTCCATAAATTAGGGTAGGTCCATGTAAGTTTAGATCCTCCAATTCCTTGGAAATTTACAAATCTTGGTGAGTCAATAGGTCTTTCGAGTGTGAATTCATTGATTCCTCCGATTTGTAATTTTGTTCATGTGAATAAGGCCGTCCTACTATTTGGATCATAGATTGCCTGTAAACCTCACAAATCGATTGCTTTACCTTGTATCATAATTTTAGCTCAATCAAAAAATTGTATCAAAGTGTTATTTTGTGCCTGAGGTTTGGTTGAAAAATACTTTTCAGAAATAGCACTCATCAAGTGGCCATCCACTGTAAATTGCATTCCATGGCATATTCAAAGGTTATTTACTTCAACGTTATGTAATTCGCAATTATATTGTGACTCTCCTCGTGGAAGGTATATACCTCTCCCTTCATAAACGATATATAATTGCCTATTATTAGATCAGGTTATTTGTCCTATTATACCATTTAAATTTATAGTAATACCGTTTTCATACCAAGTTGCTGTATTGTTAAAGTAAACTTTTCCTCAAGTGACTATATAGTCATCAGCTCTTTTAGCATACAAAATAGTATCTACATCTCAGGGCTGTATGTCGGTTAGAGACATCTGATATCCATTACACGTACGTATTTCATCGCTATCATCTGCAGGTGGTGAGATATCACACAATATTTCTTTGTCCAAAACTACATTTCAAAGTACTTCTAGATAAGATCCGTACATATCTTCGATCGTAGGAGATTTATGAAAGAAAGTACTATCAACAGATTTGAAATAACGTGTCCAATTTTTTCAGTTTCCACCTTGTATCTGTAAATAATCTGAATTATCAGTAAAAGTAGTATTGTCTGGTAACAAGAAAATTCCATCAGCACTAGATTCATTTCCCAATGTCCATAAGTTTATTTCATCCCAATTGGTAAGTCTAGGCTTACCAGTATTTCTATATTTATATTTCTTTAGCCAGTTTGTGAATTTTAACCATTCACCATTATCTTTGGTAACTTGAATAGCAGATCCAAAAAAATCTTTTCCTAAATAACTGTCTGAATATCCTGAATAAGATTTGAGATTGGAAATAACTTCACTATCGTCTTCATCATCATTATCTTCATTTTGTGTACCGAGTGTAAATCCTACCTTTCTATCTGAAGATGTTATTCTGCTTCATGCTATATCATATACCCGTCAACCAATACTTCTATCTAAAAATGGGTTCCATAATTGAGTATAATCCATCTTAGTTTGATCCAGTCTCATCTCATCAGAATCAGAATCAATATTGAAAGGAGTATATCCCGCCCAATATCGAGTGATAAATTTATTCATATTTTTAAACTTTTTCTTAATATATTTATATGGAGTAGTGTTTTTGATTCTATCAAATTCTTGTTGGTCATATTCAATCAATGAAAAATCGTAACCTCTATGTGCCTCAACTTCTCTAGCATTCTCTCCTCTACTCGCTCATACTGATTGTCCAGTTCCATATTCAGGCCATTCTGAATAATCAAATTCATCAAGCTTACCTAGCGATCTGATATTATTGAAAGTTCCACGATAAATACCAAATTCTTCTGCATTTCTTAATAACTCTGCTGGAAGTCCAAAATAATATATCTCATATGTTTTTACTTTTTTCAATAATGATGATGCAGCTCACAATAATATATTTACAACAGTACTTCCATTTTTGGGCACTTCGATCCTAGTAGGAACAATGACATTCATTGCATAACCTTCTTGTTCTATTTTATTATCAACTGCTTGTTCTAGTTTGGTATTAACATCCATAAGAAGTTGTTTGCTTATTTCATCTCTTTTGCTAACCATCGTGATGTGATCATCAGCCTTTGCTCCGCTCGTTCCTCCTACGTACCTCCCTCATAAACTTAATCTTTTTTCTTTTGTCTCAAAATAAGCTAAACCATAGAGCTCAATATAGTTTTTCATAAAACCATCTACTACTTTTTGTATGAACATGGTGTTAATAAACTTACTATTTGGTAATGTTCAGAGTGCCGAATCTGACGGTTCAGCATCATTTCAACTGTTTTCACTATTGGAACTTCATAGAAGAGACTTAAGCTTTTTTATCAAATTCCAAAACTTTTGAAGTTCTTGTTGGTACTTAGATTTAACATCATCAAATTCTTCATCAGCATAGTAGCCATCTTCCAATGTCGGATTTACCTTTGTGTTGTAATCTCACAATACTTCAACAATTCAACTATTGTGCATTGCTTGAAAAACGTCTACCATTAGATTGGTATATCTATTATAACTTACATCTTCATTGAAAATATAATTATTGAGATACTTATCAAAGTTATCTTCATTGACTGTTTGTTTTTGATGGAGGATATCCTCATACCGTATTCCACTTCCTACCCAATTTGTAGGATATTCAGCATATTTTTCTAATTTATCAAAATAATTATTATACTTAGCGATATCTTTATCAAAATCTATAACACTATGCCAAATTTCTGGTTGCCCATTACCTTCTGATTGATATTCAAAATAATCTGAAACTGGATTATAGTAATATTTAGGTTTAATAAAATCAACTAATGGATATACTGTCGGGAAAATAAATCCTTGCTTATTTACCACTGGTAAGCTTATGTCACCAATTAATATAGTTCATACCAATCTACTTGGTCAATTTTTTTCTCATTCTAGAAATAGATTTTGATTAATTTTTACCATATCAGACGAAGTTACTTCTGCAGTATTTATTTGAAAAAGCATAACCTTAGCATTATTATAATTTCTGCCAATATATTTATTCGTAAACCAATTCAGATTATCTCATATATCTCAGGCAATTGATTTATCAACAAAAACACTAATAATATCGACTGGTTCACTTGCTGCATAGGCTTTCATCCAGCCATACATAGATCCAGATAATACAAGATCACTAATATAAACAAGACAAATAATCAGAAGAAAATTTGCTTTACGAGACCAAACGAACATATTAGAGAATCAAGATTCAAAATTAAAAGATATTTTAATTGAACTTTATGTTTAAGTTTAGGTATTTGTAAATTTAAGTTATTTTTTATTTTTTTTGTAATAATTAAACAATATACATATCCTGTAGATAGTCATTATTTAATCTCGTTATTCAAATAAAAACATGCTTAAAGAGCAATATGTCTTTACATTGTGTTGTAATATTTCATGATATAATTATATACGGAAAACATTAATTAATTTCATAAAACAGATAGTATATTTTCTTAAAATTAGAAAGAAATTCTATCTTTAGTTAATTTAGCCATTATAATTGATCTATGTCTTTTCCAAAAATCCCTAGTCACCCAAATTTTCCTGAATTGGAAGAAGAAATCCTTAGTTTTTGGAAAAAAAACAAGATATTCGAAAAATCAATTAGTGAAAAGTCTACTGATGAACCGTATAGATTTTATGATGGACCTCCTTTCAAAAACGGTATTCCTCACTATGGTTCTTTGTTACAATCTTTCATCAAAGACGCAATTCCTAGGTTTTGGACTATGAAAGGAAAAAGAGTAGAGAGAAAATGGGGACGAGATTGTCATTGAATATACATTGAACAAAAGGTACAAGCAAAACTTGGTCTTGTTTCCAATAAAGATATAGAGAAATACGGTATCCAAAAGTTTATTGAAGAATGTAGACAATTCACAGATAGTGTCGTAGATGAGCGAGAGTGGACAATTGATCAAATCGGTCGCCGAGTAGATTTTGAGCACCCTTATCAGACTATGGATAATTCTTATATGGAATCTGTATGGCGAGTATTCAAGAATTTATGGGAGAAAGAACTAATCTATAAGGGGAAAAGAGTGAGCATGTACTCTACCAAACTCAATACTGCCATTAGTAATTTTGAAGTACAAGCGGATAATAGTTATGCAGAAGTTTCAGATCCTGCTATCACAGTGAAATTCCCTGTAAGAGGAAATATTCTAAAAGAGAAATTTGAATATACTGAAGACACTTTCATGAAAGCAGCTAGATGCATAATTAAAAACAAAGAAGGGGGTATTTTGATGTTATTCAATGATAAACAAGGCAAGCGAAACCTACCTTGAGGCAAAGTTGATCAATGAGAAATCTCAGAACAAGCATTAGTTAGAGAAATATTAGAAGAAGGCGATTTGCATATAAAATCTTCCAAGAAAATTTTTTCATATAAAATACTCAAAAATGGTAAAAGTTTATACAATACAATATTTGAGGTAGAATCTGATTGAATATTCCAAAATATGGAAAGTCATAAACATTCTCAAATGGTATACATAAAGATTGAAGATTCAGATAACGTACTCGGTTACCAGCTTAATATAGAAGGAACTATTATAGACGATGCTGAGGAAATACTCAATAAGTTTATGATTGTGCATCAATATCGCAATTACACAGAAGGAAAATTATCAAATATTCCCGTAGAACAAGCTGATATTCCTTTCTCATTCTTAGCTCGAACCACTACCCCACGAACTATTCCAGCAAATCTTGCTTTGGTTGCAAATACTGAAATTATGTATGCACAGATATTTGATATTGAGAAAAAAGAATATTTTGTAATCGCTGAAAATCTGCTTCCTAAGTACTACAAAGAAGATTCGCAATATATTATTACTTACAAATGTTTAGGGAAAGAGCTAGAGGGTTTGAAGTATCAAGCTCCATTTGATTATTATAAGTCTGATACGAACCATCAAGTTTATCTTGCAGATTATGTAACAGACACAGACGGAACGGGGCTCGTACATACTGCTCCAGAGTTTGGTGAAGATGATTTCAAGACAGGACAAAAAAATAATCTGACACAGACAGAAGCTCTTGATGAGCAAGGAAAATACAATCCTATCATTTCAGATTATCAAGGTATCTACTATCTGGAAGCCAACGAGACAATCATGAATGACCTGAAAGAAAAAGGATTACTCTTCAAAAAAGAATCAATTACTCATACAGTTCCAATAGATCCTAGAGCTGGTGGACCTTTGATTTACAAAACTCAAGACAGTTGGTTTATCAATATTCAATCTGTAAAAGAAAAATTGATTGAGAAATCCAAAGAAATCAATTGGGTACCCGATCATCTCAGATTATGAAGATTCTTAAAAAACATAGAAACTGCTCCAGACCGATGTATTTCACGCACAAGATATTGGGCTACACCGATGCCAGTATGGACAGACGGCAAAGGAGATCATAAAGTACTAGCTTCTCGTGAAGAGATTTTTGAATTTGATCAGACAGGAAGTAAGATATTAGAAAAGAAAGTTATCGATGGGAATACAGTCTATCGAGACACTCTCAATAATCAAGAACTTGATTTACACCGTCCTTATATAGATAATGTATGGGGAACAGTAGACGGTAGAAAATATACAAGAGTTGAAGAGGTACTTGATCCATGGTTGGATAGTGGAAGTATGCCTTATGCACAAGATCATTATCCTTTTGAGAATAAAGAGAGATTTGAACAATCATTCCCAGCTGATTTCATTGGTGAAGGTTTGGGACAAATTAGAGCTTGGTTTTATGTAATGCATGTATTGGGAGTATTACTCTTTGATAGTATTGCTTTCAAAAATGTTATCTGCACGGGAACTATTCTTGGTAATGATGGTCGTAAGATGAGTAAATCATTTGGAAACTATCCAGATATCAAGCCTACTTTTGAAAAGTTTGGAGCAGATGCGATTAGAATGCTCTACGCAAATAGTCCAGTACTGAGCGGAGGAGATCAGCCATTTAGCGAAGAACTCGTAAGAGAGGTTATCAAAAAAATCCATCTTCCTTTATGGAATAGTTTTTCATTCTTTATTACCTATGCTACAATTGATAACTTCAGTCCTACCAAATATAGTATCACTGAGCTAAGTAATGCCAATTTTGAAAATGATTTGGATACTTGGATAATCTGAAAAATGAATCAATTGATTGTGAACGTGAACGAAAATATGGAAGCTTACAATATGCAAAAAGCTACTACTCCACTCTATGAATTTATGAATGATCTGACAAATTGGTATATCCGTAGATCAAGAAGAAGATTCTGGAAAGGAGAAATGGATAACGAAAAGATTCAAGGATATGAAACATTATTTGTAGTATTGGTAGAACTGTGTAAAGTACTGGCTCCTTTCATGCCTTTCTTGACAGAATATATCTTTAAAGCTCTGACAGGAAAAGAGTCAGTTCATCTTGAAGACTGGACAACTCCATCTCAATCAAATACAAAATGATCTGCACTTATTCAAGATATGGATCTCACAAAGCAGATTGTAGAGCTTGGTCTTTCATTGAGAGGTTCCCTCAAACTCAAAGTAAAACAACCTTTACAAGAAATAACACTCAATAAAGGTATCAATCCATCGTATAAATCAATCATCCTTGAGGAACTCAATATCAAGAAACTCAGCATCGATAAAACACTCAATGACCAGATAAAAGTTACCTGTGTACCCAATGCAAGGATTGTAGGAAAGAAACTAGGAGGAAGATTTGCGGAAATAAACAATCTTGCAAAGTCTGGTCAGTTCACATTATTGTCTGACAATACTGTCCAAGTGTCTGACATAATTCTTGAAGCTGATGAATACGAAATCAGGTATGATAAATTAGAAGATACTCAAGGAGATATCATTACTCAAGAGGATTTGATTATCATGATTGATACTACTATCACAGCAGAACTTAAGCTTGAAGGGTATGCGAGAGAACTAGTAAGATCAATTCAAGAAGCAAGAAAATCAAGTGGCTATCAAGTAACTGATAGAATCACTCTTTCTATCAGTGGATTTGAAGCAGATCAGATTATTTCTAAATTTGGAAGCTATATCGCTACAGAAACATTGGCAACTTTGGGTGAAGTAAAAACAGAAAACGCCACTGTGTGAAACTGCGACGTAGATGATGGCATTATAGAGTTTAATATCAGTAAAGAATAATTACATAGCCATTGTTGTTAGTGCATCAAAGTCTTCCTCTGAGGCACTTTCATCTTCTTCTAACAATACTCCCTCAACAGCATGTTTAATATTTCTTAAGAAATCTATACCTATTTCACGTTTTGATCCATTCTTAAATTGAACTTGTAGTTTAGCATTTTCACTGTCAGTAATAAGTTCTATTCTTTCTTTACCTCGTTTGGATTGAACCTTAGCTCCTAATATTTCAAAGAGTTCTGATAAACCAGTTTCAGGATTTTTATTGGGTGTATAGTAGACAATTTTGGAAATTGGATTGAGAGACATGATTGAGGGAATATAAGTAAATATGGTGGTTAAGAATTTTTAGAAACTTTTTGTATTATTTAATACATATTTTCTTAGTTCATCATCTTTGAGTTTTTGTCTGTTTCTGACAGCTTGATTAAAATTTATAATATTATTCTTTTCTAAAATAGCTTCTTCATAATCCTGTTGTGTAGCAAGTACACCCATAAGGTCTTTGTTTAATTGTTCTTGTTTTAGTTTATTTACTATGCTCTCTTGAGTTTGATTATCTTCCAAAGAGTGAATTTTTTCAATAGGATTTGTAGGATTTTGATCAAAAGACATAAGTTTATATATTATTTTTAAAATAATTATCTAAGTCCCATAGCTTTATATACTTGATCAATTTTCTTGTTAGCGATTTCATTGGCTTGGAGAGCGTTCTTTTGAAGAGTCTTTACTACATCTTCATCTTTTATGGTAGCAAACTTCTTTTGGATAGGTGTAACAAAGGTGATTAGTTTTTCATAGGTAATGTCTTTAAGTTCTTTATAACCTATTCCTTCTGCATATCTTATTCTTATCTTTGCATCTTCTTCAGTATTCAAAAATAATCTGAGTATATTATATATGCAGCAAGTATTAGGATCTTTGGGATCATCTGGACCTAGATCTGTAGTCTTGATCTTCTTTACCTTCTTCAAAATTATTTCAGGATTATCGAGTAAGCCAATGAAATTATCATAACTTTTGGACATCTTACGTCCATCAAGTCCTTTCACTTCTGCAATTTCTTTCTGAATATAGGCATCAGGTAGAGTGAATAAATCTTTCTTTAGCTTGTGATGTATCTTGGAAACAGTATCTCTCATATATTCAATATGAGCTTTATTATCTTGTCCAATAGGAATAAGATCTGGGTCGTATAGTAAGATATCAGCAGCCATAAGGATAGGATAATTCATACTCCCTATACTCATAAGATGTTCTTTCTCATTAGCTACGGCGTCTTTATAGACATGCATTCTTTGCATAAACCCTACATTTGTGAAACAGCTCAATATCCATGAAAGCTCTGTATGAGCAGGAACATCAGATTGTTTGAACATGAAAACCTTTTGTGGATCCATCCCGCAAGCAATGTATAACTTGATAGTATTGAGAGTCCATACAGGCAATGCTGATAAATCCCTATCGAGGATTTTGGTACAAGCATGAAGGTCTGCAATAAACAAAGTTACTTTATCAAACTCCCCTGTTTTTTGTAAGTCAATCATGGGCTTGATAGCTCCAAAATAATTACCGATATGTAATTGATCAGACGATGGTTGGCATCCTGTGAAAATATGTTTCATGATTTCTAGATATAATACAGTTTAAATATTCTTATTTAATTTTAAATAATAACTAAGTTTAATAAGAAAATAACTTAAAATGACAATTATTAAAGTCGCGCCCAACCAAAAATATATTCGATATTTTTGAGTGTAAAAACTTACAGTATTGGTATAAAAACTAATATATCCATTTTCCTCAAAGATAATATATTTCTCTCATTTTTTAAACTCATAATTATTATAACAAGGACTTTTCCGAGAATCGTGTTGATAGTTGAATGAAGTATGAAGTAGCCTAGATCACTTGATATGAATAAGCGGAGTTATAGTTGTATCCTTTTTAGAACCATATATGACAGAGTCATTAATATAAGCAATATATACATTATCGCTTTTTCTTAGTTCTAAATAAGTACTGTATATATTATCGCTTTTCCTTAGTTCTCATGGAAATCATGGAAGGACAGAAGTGCAACTAAAAGCTAGTGAATAACCTCAATACAAGAATACGATCATCAATAATAAAATAATAGTTTTTTTCAAAAAATAATGTGACAAATAAAAAAATTACATTTTCTCCACCAATCTTCTATCCAGCTTTCTCATTCCTATTCCTCTTTTATCGAATAATACAAGAGCTACATCTCCCCATACTTCTTTTACTATTCCAGGTCAGAAGAGTTTATTTTTCACTCTCGTTCCTGGTTCGAGTTCACTTACTCTTCTTCTATTTCCTCCTGTAGATCCTAGATCATAATTTTTGATAAGATCTTTTGGTAATTCTTCAAGAAATCTAGAAGGCGCAGTAGCAGTAGTTTTTCACCAAATCATACGAGAGTTTACATGACTTAAGAAAAGATGGTCTTTTGCTCTCGTAATAGCAACATACATCAGTCTTCTTTCTTCTTCCATCTCATCAAGATCAAGAGCACTGTTCATTCCTGGGAAAGTACCTTCTTCGCAACCAATTACAAAAACATACTCAAACTCTAGTCCTTTACTAGCGTGAATAGTCATAAGTCTTACTACATCCCCATCTGATTTATCTGTATCTGTCATGAGTGTAATATCATTGAGAAATTGTCCAATATGCTCTCTACTCACGTGATTATTTTAAAGATAAAATATAGTCAGATTATAAATTATTGATCAGCTTATTCAATTGAAATTAAAAGCCCACTAAGAAAGTGAGCTTAAAATTGTAGAGGAAAATAGAAGTATTAATGTTATTATTTAGTCCATACGTCTAAAGTTTTTTCAAACTCACTTGCAGGATATGCACCAGCAACCACTACGTATTCTTTAGTTTCTGTATTGATCATTACGTTACCTGGAGTTCCACTTACACCAAATAATGATTGTCCTTCAGACATTTCAGCGTTCCATTGAGTAGCAAATTTGTTGTCAGTCATACAAGTTTTGAATTTAGCTTCATTGAGACCAAGTTCTTTAGCAACATCGTATAAAATTTGTTCACTACTTAAAGTTTTTGTAAATACTGAATCTATGAATTTCCAATAATTAGCTTCACCTTGATCAGCAGCACAAAGTGTTGCATTAGCACCAGCATTAGCATATTGATGGAAAGATAATGGGAAGTTTCTGAAAGAAAGAGCCATTTTACCATCATATTTTTTCATAAGTGTTTCTACAGTTGCACTATCATGATGTCTTTTACAGAAAGGACATTGCAAATCTGAATATTCCAAGAAAAGAACTTTTGCTGAATCTTTTTTTCCTTCCCAATAACCCATCTTTTTGATAGCCGTAATTTGGTCATCAGTAAGAGTTTTGTTAGCTGTAGGAGCTGTAGTAGTATCTGCAGGAGCAGTACCAGTAGCTGTATCAGCAGGAGCTGTCGTATCAGTAGGCGCAGATGCATCAGTTGGAGCAGCACCTTCCATTTGTTGTTGAGCAGCTTCGAGTGATTGTTTTTGAGATGCTTTGAAGGCTGGGCTATCATAGATTTTTTTAACAATAGCGTAGTTTTCTTCTCCGCCAACTTTCATAGCTTCAACTTTTTCTAGGGCTTTAGTGATGTTTGAGCCTCCAAAAGTGTTGAAAGCAACTAGACCTAAAGTAATTACACTTAATACTGTAACAAAAAGATTGTTGTTCGTAGTTAGATTTTTATTCGTAGTTAGATTTTTGTCCATTGTAGTAATTAACAAATAAAATAAATATAGCTTAAATATATAAGTTATGTGGAAAAGATTGCAAGCAAAGACAGGCAAAATGTTTTAATATAAAGTTGACATATTGAAATACATGCTATGCTAGAAAATATAGTCAGGTAAGTAATAATTGAGGTAGTGAATATCATTATTTTGTCTTTCAAGAAGTCATGATTCTTCTTCATTCTTACTGCATCTGCGAAATCGAGTTCTTTGTTTTTTAGCCAATTGGTGATTTATTATTTGGAGAGATTTAATATAATCTGAATAACTAACAATACCCTGGATATATTGAACAGTTTGTTTGTAGTCTATAGTTTTGAGACTTGTCAGTGAAGGATCATAGCCTTTTTCAAGCAATCATTTTACTTCTTCCACTAAGCCATTTTTTATCATAAGCTCAATTCTCTCATCTATCAGCTTATTTCAAATATTTACATCTTGTTGTAAACCTATCATCAATAATGGATAACGAGGAGGATTTTTCTTCATTAGCTCAGTCTTAGTCTGTCCACTTACGTGGTATATCTCCAGGGCTCTGACAATAAATCTAGTACTATGAGGATGGTTTTTAGCGGCTTCTATAGGATCTATCTCTTGAAGCATTTTCCACACTGTTCCTGGATTTTTACTCTCAAGTTCTTCGAGTCTATCTCTATATGCTTGATCTGGCTCACAGGTATGCATACTAAAATTGTAGACAATAGTATCAATATAGAGACCAGTTCCACCTACTATCATAGGGATATGATCACGTTTAAGTATTTCTTCAATAATCTGATACGTATCTTGTTGCCACTGCCAGGCTGTATATATTTCATTAGGATCAATAATATCAATCTGATGATGAGGAATTTCTGCTCTAATGGATTCATCGATTTTATCTGTTCAGATATTCAATTGCTTATATACTTGTCTACTATCTGCAGAAACTATTTCCACTGGTTTTCATAATTTTTTTGCTAGTTCCAAACTCAAGCGGGTTTTACCTGTGGCCGTAGGTCCGTAAATAACAGGAATAAAGCCTTCCTTGTAAGAGGAAAATATATCTTCTACTATGGTTGAAATATTAAAATTCATTCAAATAATATGGAAGTGAAAGCTAATCTTATGTATGTTTTAACTTTTCATCAAGCTCATACAAATGAATTTGAATAATCAGATAATATATAATACTCAATACAATATACTTAATTATTATCAAGTGCATTTTTAATTATATTTTATT
>ERZ724517.214-NODE-214-length-35922-cov-15.118410_pt1 | contig 35922 bp, 32 predicted proteins | sample MGYA00376050_ERZ724517 | MGnify/ENA primary metagenome ERZ724517 (study PRJEB28724, sample SAMN07190886) | activated sludge metagenome | isolation source: activated sludge of sewage treatment plant in Hong Hong | place: USA: Christiansburg, Virginia | collected... | reverse complement strand
CACTACGTAAAGCATCTAAAACTTCTGCTTCAACATCTGCATCTATAAAAGGAGGGGAAAAAGGTATTTGCACTAGATTAAAAATTAATATTATGAAAATTGAAAATTACTTTACGAAAAATTTGTTTTAAAATTATCGTACCATAAAGCTATGAAAAACAATTGCCTTAAAAGATTTTCTTGAGAAGCATCTCCTTTATTAAACTTGTTTCTTAATGAAGGAATATCTAACAACTTCAATACGCCCATATTCATTACTTCAGAATTTTCCATTGTATTCCACATGTAATTAAATTGTTCATTGCTTTTAATAAATTGCATCCAAGGAACAGAAAAACCAACTTTTCTAAAGTTGGTAACACTTTCGGGTAAATAATTTTTAAAACTATCTATCAAAATAAACTTACCTCTCTTGCCTTTTAGAAGAAATTCATCTGGCAAAGTACCAAGCCCTTCAATTAGTTTATGATCTAAAAATGGCACTCTACATTCAATAGATGCAGACATGGTAGTTTTATCATTCCTTTCGTTCAACGTACACAAATATGTATGTTGATCTAAATACATGGCTTGCCTTTTAATGCTGTTAGGATAAAGCTTTTTTGCATCGCCTAAAATTTGCTCTCTATAGTTGTTGTTTATCTCAAAATTTGTAATTCCTATCTTCTTAAACTCGCTAGGATAATTGTTTACAGCATTAAAAATAATGGCCTCGTCAATAGATTTAAATGATAAATATTTTTCCAATTTTAGTAACCTATTTTTTTTTGCGAATGAAGGAATAATACTTAAAACATTTTTATAAAAAGTTTGATGATTAAAATAATCAAGTGCTTTATACCTTACATAGCCACCCATAAATTCATCTGCACCCTCGCCAGAAAGCAACACTTTTACATGCTGATTTGCAAGTGCAGAAATGGCAATTAACTGAGGTTCGTTTTGATGTACCAACGATTCACCCATCATTTTTGCAGCAAACAAAGTGTTTCGTAACAATTCATCATCTTCAACTTTAATGTTGTAAAACGGAAAATTGTATTGTTTAGAAACTTGTTGAGCAATATCCGTTTCATCGTCTATAAAATTTTTAAATCCAACATTAAAAGTTTTAACATCCGTAAACCCTTGATAGTTTAATGATGCAGCTATACTGCTAGAATCTAATCCACCACTTAATAAAACACCAACTGGCACATCGCTCACCATATGGCTTTTTACTGCGTTGTTAAATGTGTTGAAAAACCAAGTTTTAGGATCAGAAATTGGTTGATGATTTTCAATAGCTGTTTTTAAATTCCACCATTGAGCTTTTTCTTTAATGCCTGTATGGTTGACTACTAAATAATGACCTGGCAATAATTTGTATAAATTTTTGTACAGTGTTTTTTTGCCTGCAACAAATCTATAAATAAGCAATTCATTGATGCGTTCGTCTTCTATTTCAAATGGAATATATGCTTTCATTAAAGCTTTTGGTTCCGATGCAAATGCAAAACTATTGTTTACTTCACAGTAATGCAATGGCTTAATACCCACTCGATCTCTTGCTAAAAAAAGTTCTTCTTTTATATTATCCCAAATTGCAAAAGCAAACATTCCACTAAGTTGATGTAGCATATTTTTACCAAAGTGAATATACATTTGCAAAAGCACTTCGGTATCCGAACTACTTTTAAAATGTACACCTTTCGCAAGCAACATTTCTCTTAACGCTACATAATTATAAATCTCTCCATTGTACACCACTATATAATTGCCATCTTCTGAAATCATAGGTTGATGCCCTGATTCAGTTAAATCAATTATGCTCAATCTTCTATGGGCTAACCCTACATTTTGATGAATATAATTTGCTCCATCATCTATACCTCTGTGCAATAAAGTATCTCTACATAAGGTTAATAAACTCTCATTAACCTTTTCCGATTTATTGTAATGAATGATGCCTGCAATTCCACACATAAACTAGAATTGATTTGAAAGTTTATAAAAAAGTACTTCCCATTTAGACAGCACAACTTTTTCATCGTACTGTTTAGAAAAAGTTAACCCATTTTGAGCAATCTTAATTCCTAAAGCTGGATTTTGAATAACAGCATCAATGCAATTAAACATAGCTGCATCATCATCGTAATTTACCAATAAGCCATTTTCCTCATGGCTTACTATAAATGGAATTCCACCAACATTTACCGAAACAATAGGCAAACCCATTGCCATCATTTCAATGAAAGTTACAGGTGCATTGTCTATTTTGTTGGTACACAAATAAACATCGGTTTTTTGTGCAAGTTTTGTTTTGTCTTCTGTAAAAACGTACCCAGGATACACAATTGCGTCATGTATTTTCAGCTCTTCTGCCAATCGTTTTGTTTCTTGTAATAAACCTAAATCTTTACCAGCCATTGTTAAGGTTGCAGTGGGGTATTTTTTTTTCACTAAAGCAAAAACTCGAATTGCCATTAATGGATTATAGGTTGGTTCAAAAGCCCTCATCCAAAGTAAATGGGGTGTAAATATTTGTTTTGAAATGAAAGAATAATCGGATAGTTTAACTACATTTTCTATAACAATACTTTGTATTCCATACTTTAATATTTCATTTTTTAAGTAGTTGGATGGACAAACAACTTGATGAACTCTTTTTAAAATTGCCGAGTACTTTTTCTCATTTTTAGCCAACCGATTTGGCAAACCTCCACCATGCACAACCAATATAATTTTTTTGCCTAATAATTTTAATAATTTAGAACTTACATTTTCTATAATAAATGCATTACCACTTCCATAATATGGCAGGATTGCAATTGTATAAAAAGGACTTTTCCAAAGTATAGTAAAGAGAATATCGAATGCTCTCCAAAATCTAGAAACCTGTGTAGAAGTTTTAATAATTGGATGGCCATTCATATCCAGAACTTCTGCAAGTTGATCTGATGCAGTTCTGTATATTTTGCCTTTATTTTTTGGGTTTACAAATAACCCTACTAATAATATTTTATTTTTTACAATAGCCATTTAAATATTGAATACGAAGAAATTGTTCTACGCTTTTTTGAGAATATTTTGTAATTGTAAAAAATAATTTTCGGCAATTTTGCTTCTTGTAAAATTTTTAAGTACAAAACTTTTACCGCTATTGCCAAGCTCGTTAGACAATGCTTGATTGTTGTACAACTGTAATATTGATTTGCTTAACTCAATATAATTTTCAGGTTCAAAATACAAACCTGCTTTACCTTGTTCAATAAACAATTCTCTAGCTTCACCATCAACACCCAATAAAATGGGCTTACCAAAAGCCAATGGTTCAAATAGCTTTGAAGGAATTGCACCAAGAAACAAATCTAATTTTCTTAATGGAACAATATAGCTATTGCACTTTTGCAACCAAATTGCCACTTCGGCAGGAGATTGATTTGGCAAGAAAAAAATATTGGTTAATTGTTTCTGTTGGCTAATTTCTATTAACTCTGCTTTTACTGGGCCATCGCCAATAATGTAAAATTTAATATTGGTATAATCTTTCAATTGTTCTGCAGCATAAATAATGGTTTCTAAACCTTGTGCATGACCAATGATGCCTGCATACATTACCATATAATCGTTGGTAATTTCTGGCGTATAATCTAAAAATTTACCCAGCTTTTTAAAGTCAAAACCATTGGGTAACCAATACACTTTTTTAGAAGGTTGCATGGCTTCTATTGCCTTAACAATTCCTTGCGTTTGCCCACTAATAAAACTAGAATTTCTATAAATCCAATTGGCCAATCCATAAGATAGTTTTAATAGAAATTTGTTTTTTATAATGTCTAATTTTTCTGCACTTTCTGGCCATAAATCAGATACATTGAAAACAAGCTTACAACGCCAAATCCATTTAAGAAAAACAGCAGTTATTCCTAAAAAAAGTGGTGGCGATTCACATATCAAAATATCGGCTTTTTTTACTTTAAAAACACCTGCAAAAAATGCAGTAATGGTAAATGAAAAATAATTGATTAATCGAGGAAGAATACCAAACTTCTTTGTAGTGAAAATATAAGAACGTGTTATGTTAACATCGTCTATTGTTTCTCTCATAAACCATTTGCCTTTATACCCTTCAAATATTTCGTACTTGGGGTAATTGGGCATTGCTGTAATTACTTCAACATCGGCACCTAACAACAACAAGTTACTAGCCAAGCTATGCAATCTGTTTTGAGGAGCTCCAGTTTCTGGCGGATAATATTGGGTTAAGATAACTACTCTCACTATACTTCTAACGATTTATTTAAAATTGATACAATATTCTCACCAGCTTTTCCATTGCCATACAATGATAAATGACTAGGGAATGTGTTACATTCAAAATAACTAACTGCATTTAAAATGGCAGCTTCATTTGCCCCTGTTAAAACATTACATTTGTTGTGAACAAGCTCTACCCACTCTGTTTCATCTCTAAGTGTTACACAAAATTTTTGGAAGAAAAATGCTTCCTTTTGCAAGCCTCCACTATCGGTTAAAATCATTTTTGCATGTGCTATTAATTGCAGCATATCAAAATAACCTACTGGCTGCAAAATAGTAAAATTTGTTTTAATGTCATATTCTTGAATATACTTTACTGTTCTTGGATGCAAAGGAACTAGCACTTTATGCTTTTCATTCAAATGATTTAAAGCCGATACAATACTTTTCAATCGATTGATGTCATTGGTGTTTTCAGCTCTATGAATGGTACATAAAAAATAATTGTTTGCTTCCAAGCCATGTTGTTGAAGAATAGTTGATGTATTCTTTTGATGATAATACATTGCAGCATCTAACATTACATCGCCAGTTTGATGCAACTGAATATTCATGTTTTGATAACCTTCTTGGTGAAGATTTTCAATTGCTTGATTGGTTGGACAAAATAAAAATGTACTAATTCTATCTGTTAAAATTCTATTTACTTCTTCTGGCATTTTCATGTTAAAACTTCTTAAACCAGCTTCAACATGTGCAATTGGAATGTGTAATTTAGATGCAGCCAATGCTCCAGCCAAAGTGCTATTTGTATCGCCATAAACAAGCAAACAATCAGGTTTTTCTTCGAGCAAAATTTGTTCAATTCCTTGTATCATTTTACCTGTCATTGCACCATGTAAGCTTTCTTGAATGTTTAAATGATGCGTTGGTTTAGGAATATTCATTTCTTCAAAAAAAATATCGCTCATATTGGCATCATAATGTTGACCAGTATGAACAATAATTTCTGTTGCATTTTTTGTTTGCTGTAATGCTCTTGATACAACTGCAGCTTTAACAAATTGTGGCCTTGCCCCTATTACTGTTACAATTTTCATGTAATGATTTTTGAATTTCTTTGTACGGTTGAAATAACTGCTTTAAATTTTCCATTTGCTGTTAATGGAATATCGTTTACTTCTTCAATGATGATTTCTATATCGCCTAATTGACTGAAAACTCTTTGCTTCATCAATTCTATTTCTTGTTCACTCACCTTTAACGCAACAGGTACTACTTTTAATATAATTTCTCCAATTTTATGTTGTATTACTTGTGCCATTGCAACAGATATTAGCCCATTAAATATTGCATGGAAACGAACCATTTCTCTGCCATCTTTTCCAATTACAACATCTTCTGTTCGTCCTACAATTTCTTTAATTACTGGCATGCTTCTTTTACAAGTACAAGTTTCATTGCTTAAAATCATGCTATCGCCAATTGCATAACGAATTAATGGTTGATCGTAATTTAAAAAACCTGTACAATACACATTGCCTAAAGTGTTTGGTGGCACAGGTTTCATATTGTCATCTAACAATTCAACAATACCAGCATCTGGACTAATATGCAAACTCCCATGCTCACATTCACTTACTAAAGCACAAGCTTCAACACCACTCCAGCTATCAAAAGTTTTACAATTGTAAGCAGCTTTAAAAGAGTCTCTCATTTCTTGAGTTAATTTTTCACTACTTGTAATTACTGCTTTTTGTTCGTTTACCTGAATCTTTGATTCTTGTATAAAACGTGCTAAGAAAAAGTTACTCATTGCATAGCCCGTCATATATTGCACATGATACTTATTTATGCCTTGTACATAATTGGAAATATTTTGAGCACTGATATGATATGCAGAAAAGTAAACTTGTTTTTCGAAAAAATTATATCTGTAAAATGGTGATGTATTTGAAGCATCTGGCAAAACCCTTCTTCCACCAATCATACCTCTTGACGTAAATCTATTTACACCAGCCCAATGTCTAATTCTTGCTTCAAAAATTGCACTCCAACGTTGGTGCATTGAATGAGAAAATAAAACTTGTGTTGGTGTACCAGTGCTGCCACTACTTGCAAAAAAGCTACCTCCATGTTCTCTTGTTCTTGCCAATAAAGTGGTGGCTCCAAACGCTCTTAAATCTTGTTTTGATAAAATTGGAACTTGATTTAATGTACTTAAATCTATTGAAGCTAATTTTTCTGTACTCAATCCTGCTTGAGCAAATTTTTGGGTGTAATATGGAACCTGAGCTTGAGCATGCAGCAGTATTTTTTGTAATTCAGCTTGCTGAAATTCTACCCATTGATTTGTTGAAAAATTTTCTCTATTTTTTGCAGCCACCAAATCTTGTTCAAAGATGCCACCAAATCTTCTTTTCTTCCATGCATAGCCATAAGCAGAAACCATTAGGTTTTGAAGAGCTAGTGGACTATGATTGTAAATTTTATTGAAAAACGACATGAAAATAAATGCGATTACAAATGTTTAAACATAATGATGGCGTTGTCTTTTTGAGATTGAATTTGCCATCCCATTTTAGTGTATGCTGCAATTGCTCTTGCATTGTCTGCTCTAACAGAAAGATTGCAATTTTTTATATTTAGTTGAAGAGCTTTTTGTTCAAACTCTTTCATTAAAATTTCAAAAATACCTTTACCTCTATACGCTGGATGTACTCCAATAACTACCAATCCTACACTTTCTTTAAATACATAATTGGTTGGTTTAGTTTCGGCTGCTAAAGTTTTTTTTAATCCTAACTTCTTTTTAATATTTCTAGCTATAAATGGATAATAGTTTCTTAACTCTTTATTTACTAAAAGCCATGGTTTTTTTACAATACCCATTACAGCTTCTTTAAATGCAAATTGTAACATACCACTACTACTTCCATCACCATAAAATTGAGGAGCAAAACCACCACAAAAACCTACTACTTCGTTGTTACACATTACATGAAATAAGAAACGTGTGTCTTTTTGCAAAAACCAATTAAGCGATTTTGCAATATAGTTTTTGCCCAACTGTGTGTTGAATGATTTTGGAAAACAAGCCATTTGACAAATGGCTAAATCGTTTAGTTGACTAGGCTCTGTGTTGCTTAGCTGATACATTGGTCATTTGTTTTGTGCTAGCACCAATTGGTGCAATTGCAATTGCTAGTATCAATAAAAAAGGTTGTACAGAAACTTTTAATCCATTGTGAACTGTAATTAAAGCAAACAATACTAAAAAGTACACTCCATAATCTTTTGATGGTTTAGGCCTAATTAAAATATGCCTTAACAAGGCTAAAAAGAATCCCCAAAAAATTACAATACCAATTGTACCATGTTCGGCAGCTACTCTTACAAATTCGTTATGTGCACCAGATTCAAGTGCAAATAATTTATTTTTTTTGATATACGTATTGTAATTACCCGTTCCAATACCAATTACAGGATGTTCTAAATAAATTAAAAAACCAATTCGTACAAGTTCTTCTCTATTGGATGCACCTTGTGCATTGTAACGATCTACAATTTTACCACCAGTTTCTACCACTACGAAATTGTAAATAATTAATCCAATTGGTAAGAAAATTAGAAATTTAAAATAACTACCCAAATTTGTTCTATTAAAAAACAAATAAATTAAAGCAACAACACCTAAAAAATACAAGCCCCCTCTTGAAAAAGTTAGAACCATTAAAGTTGAAATAATGACTAAAAAAATAAGTTGTATTATTTTAGATCTTTTATCAAAAGGATTGAGTACAGAAATCAAAAATAAAATAGACCCCAATCCCAAGTATGCACTCAACTGTACAGGTGCCATATTACTACTTGCATCTGAATTGGAAGCATTGCCATAATCAATTTTACCTTGCAAGTGAGCCACCAAAACGATACCTGCTAAAAAAACGGTGGCAATTCTAACATTGTCTAATAATTTATTTATAAAAGAAGGTGAAAATTTATAAAATGATGCCCACAATGCTGGCAACAATAAAGCCAATGAATTTGTTTGAATACCTCTTGTTACAATTTGTTTTTCTGCTAAGAACCCATTTAAAATTTCTAAAACAAAAAACGCAAGCAACATTGCAATAGGTGGAAAGTGAAAGTTTTTTTTCTGGAGTTTATTTTTTGCCAATAAAATTCCAAACCCAATAATATACATGTATTGTACACTTAAATAAGGCAAGTATGCCCTAGCATGACCTCTAAAAAATATTTCGCCAAACACTATAAAAGGCAATATTAGTAAGGCATCTTCAATTTTATTATTAAAAGCATAAATTATAAAAGCTAGCATTAATCCTCCAAATAAAATACCAGTAAATACAGGTGGCAATATTTTGAAACCCATAAGTATTCCAATCATTGCTGCAAGTCCGTATTTAATAAGCATTCTATCTTGATACATAGTAATTCGTTAAACGAGTTGTTGATAAATATTCAACAATTGCGTATAATATGCTTCCTCAGAAAAATGTTGATTTATAATAGTTGTCATTAAGCTTTTTGTCTCCTCAAAATTATTGATCTGTTGCATTTTCTCAATGGCATTTAACCAATCTTGCTCATCAAATGTAGGTACAATAAAATTAGGTAATTGATTTTTGATAACAGAAACAACATCCCCAGTTTCATAAGTAATAAAAGGAATTTGTGCATACAAATATTCTACCAACACCAATGGCCCAGTTTCTGCTAATGAAGTATGTAAAGCCAATCCATATTCACTAATTTTTTCATAAATATTGCTTACTCCTTTTACCAAATTTACTCGATGTTCTAATTGCAAGGTTTGAATGTGATTTTGCAACCTTTCGTAGTACAATTTATCATCTATCATTCCATAAATATCAATTGTATATTCTTCTGGTAATTTTGCCAATACTGAAACAGCAAATAATTGATTTTTTTGAGGACGATAATTGCCCACCATGATTATTTTATGCTTATTGCTATTCACTTCTTTTTTAACAGTTGGGGCAACAACAGTATTGGCTAAATAAAAAGCATTGCTATTTTTAACCATCCCTTTTTCAACAGCCCATTTTCTCATATCATCTTGTACAGCTACATAAGCATGTACTTTTCTGAATAAGAATTTTGTAAACTTATCTATTGCATAACTTGGTACATGTTCATGAAAAAATATTTTTGGTTTTGAAATTCCTACCAAAAATTTAGCGGTCATATAATATCGCAAATTGTATCTTGAATGCACATGAACAATATCTACATTTTGTACAATTTCTTTTAGCTTACGGAATGCTTTAAAGCTAAATCTAGAAGTTCTATGCAAATAATGTATAGGAATATTTGGATGCAATTGTTTATCTAAAGCAGCTTCGCCAAGCAACAAAACAACAGAAACATCAATTGAATTTTTATAGAGCAAATTGGCTATGTACACCAATACTTTTTCTGCTCCTCCTGCATTTAATTGATCATTTATTAATACAACTTTCATGAATTATTTTCTATGCATTTAGTTGGGGATAATGCAACAGTATTTGTTGGTAATATTCATTGGCCCAAGCTTCTAATGTAAACTGTTTTGCAAACAATCTAGCTTGTTGAACTCTATCAGCCACTTGCAATGGCTTGTCTTTTAAATCAATTAATAAATTATACAAACCATCTTCATTATTCACAGTAAATAAATAACCCAATGTATTTTTTTGTGTGATATAACTAGACATAGCAATATCATTTATCAATGGTAATGCACCATGAAAATATCCTTCAATAGGCACTTTACCAAAACCTTCAACCAATGGAGATTGCACCACAAAATTTACTGCTCTATATATTTTTCTAACTTCTGTAAAAGTAAGTTTGCCAGTAAAAGTTACTTGATGTTGCATTTTATTAATTGCAACAAAATCTTTATACGGACTCATTAATTCACCATCTCCAACCATGTACAAATAATAAGGAATATTATTTTGTTGCAATTTTAAACAAGTATTTAAAATGTATTGTTGATTTTTATACCCAACAAAACTACCCACTGTAACCATTGTTAAAGGCACTGTGGGCAATAGTTGCAACTGTTCAATTTTATTTTGTACTTGTTGTGTTTCTTCTTGCCACTCAACCTCACTATAAGATGGACTAAAGCTGTTAAATACATGTTTAAACGTAGATGGTTCATGGTTATAAACACCAACAGGTCCTTTAAAAAAATGTTTCAATAACCATTTCTGAAAAGTATAAGTAAACGACTCTTCATTATTTTTTAACCATGTGCCTGTGTAGGTTGCAAATACTTTTTTACGAATACAATAGAAATAAAAAAAACCAGGAATATTTAAATTATTGGGGAAACGTTGGTACACAATATCGGTCAAACTATTTGCTTTTTTGAAAGCTTTGATCCATGCAGGAAATTGTTTTAGTAATTGTATTTTGGCTTTAATACCTGCACCTCCAACTTTTTCTAAGGGAATAAAAAATATTTTATTGTTTGAATAAGTTGTTATAGCAACAGAAGCATTGTAACTAATAAAAGGACAACAAATATGCACCTCAGAAAAGTACTTAGATAATGCTTCCATTTGCCTAACAAAAATATGTACATCACTTCCTGCAATGCCTTGAGGTGTTTGTACATGTAAGCAATCACTTATAATTGCTAACCTCATTTTAAGAATTCAATTTTAGCACCTTCACGCAACATTTGGTTGGCACGTTTAAGAGATTTTGAAACTTGAATACACAATATTGGGAATTTAACAATGCTAAGCAATACACTTTTTGCCATCATATTATTCCCTCTTTTATTGGCAAAATGAACATTGGATAACATGATACCCAATGCAATACTTTCTCTATATAAATGTGTTGGAAAATATTTTTTTGTTAAGTAAACAACACTAGGAATTGGTTTTGGTGCAAACATTTTCTTAGGTCTAAATCCATCCCAATGCCCTATTTCTCTTAAGCCTCCTGCCGATACTTTTAAATGAACTCTTTTTGCATATGGATTTGATATACTTGTTAAACCATTGATGTATGCTCTTATGCCAAATTCACCATCACCCATACTTTGTTTGTTGAACTGTAAATCGAACAACCCAATTGTTGAAAATATTTCTCTTTTAACCAACGCATTGCCACTATCAAACTGATCGGCCCATCTAAAAAAATTATAACTATCTGGTATTTTCCCACCAATTACAGCTAAAGAAACACCAGCAGAAATATCAGCATTAAAATAATCCAATGTTTTAATGTGTTGTGTAATCCAATCTGCGTCAACCCTTGAATCATCATCAAAAAAAAGTAAATAATTTGCTTTAGAAGCCTTTACTGCATTGTTTCTTGCAGTCCATAATAATTTTTCTTTTTGTTCAATTACTGTAAGGTTTAGGTTGAACTTTTTATAAAAATTTGCATCAAATGGATCGCTTTGATCTACAACAATTACATCAAAATTTTTGTAGTCTTGTTTTTCTAAATCTTCCATTACATCTTTTAAATAAACGTATCTATTTAAAGTTGGAATAATTACAGAAACCAATGGTTGCTCTTGTACTAAAGTAGAATTGAATGATTGATAATTTTCATTAATTACAGGCTCTTTGTATAAATTAAATTTAGCAACTTTCTTCGTTTTTAAATATGCTTTAATTTCTGTAAAAGGATTTTTGAACGATAGCAATCGTCTTACCAAAGCATACATTACCCAAGGCGTTCCCCAATATTTTTTTATAAAAAGATATTCATCTTTAATAGAAGGTTTTCCTAGAGCTTCTATTTCTTGTAACTGCTCTTGTGTAGCTTTTGTTAAACAACCTTTATGAAATGCTTGATAAGCAATATCTGCATTTTTTGCGGCTTCTGTTTCATATTGTTCATCTACTTCAATGTGCACATTGTTGGGCAAAGGCAATATTGTTGGATGATATAAACAAACAGAAAATAATTTGGCAGTTGGTTTTATATTAAACTTCCAACCAGGCTGTGTATATCGTATAAAAGAAAAATTCAAATCAGGTATTTTAATTGATCAATATTGTTGCAGTATTTTTTGATACGCTTCTTCAAAAACTTTTAGTTGACGTTCTAATGTATATTCTGCTAAAATTTTTTGTCTGGCTGCTTTGCCCATTGTTAAAGCCAACTGTTTATCTTGAATAAATTTTTCAAGTAAATTGCTTACAGTTTCAATATCGTATAAAGGAGCTATAAACCCATCAACGCCATGTTCTATTACTTCATCCACTCCACCACTTTTTGTAGTAACAACTGGCAGTTCCATTGCCATTGCTTCTAACACTACATTTGGAATGCCTTCGTAAACGCTGGTTAATAAAAATATATCACTTTTATTTATCCAATCGCTTACTTCATTTTTGTTTTTCTTACCATGCAAAACAATGTGATTTTGAAGTTTCAATTCATGAATATGAAAAATCATTTCTTCCATTTGTGAACCATCGCCAATAATATTCCACTGTATGGAAAAGCCTTTATCTATTAATTTTTTAATGGCAAGAATACCGATTAAGTACCCTTTTTGAAAAGTAAATCGTCCAATAGATAAAACAGAAACTCCATTAAAACCAGAAGGTTGTTTGTTGGGAGAAAAGAAACTTGCGTCAATAGCAGGGCGATTGATAAATACTTTTTCCAAATTGCTACAATATGGTGCAATGGTTAACTTCATATCGTTGCTAACACAATGTACAGCCGAAGCAATATTAATTGCTTGCTGCAATTTTTCAGCACGTTTAGGTTCGGTTAAAATTTTTACTTTTTCTGCAGAACCTCTACAACTAAATACTGTAAGTGGTTTTATTTTTTTTAATATATCTAAGAAGCTTACTGCAAGCCCCGAAAATTCAAAATGAATAATATTAAACTCATTGTTGTTAAACAACTTAAGAAAATATTGCTGACGCAACTCTGTATTCATCTTTTTTGGATTAAAGCTAAACGCTTTGAATACCAATAAAGGATACTTTAGAAAATGCAAGATCAATTGTAAGAAATTAGCTGGCAAATTGGGGCTAATAATTTGTATATTTTTATTTGAGTTGAATTGATACACATTCATTAAAGCATCGTTTCCCGAATTGTTTAAACGAACAACAACAACTTTATTTCCAGCATTGGCCAATGCCAATACTTTATTAATAATAAAAGTTTCACTATTTTCAGGAAAACCATTTACAACGATGGCTATTTTCATGCTTGCGATAATTTATAACTATTGCGATGCTCATTATACCAGTTAATTAAAACATAAACTGCCCAAATCATATTTCCATTCTGCTCCTTCTTGCTAAAGTGATTTTGTAACATTTTGTTCAATTGTGTTAAATCGAAATATTGTTTTAACTCACTAGGCATCGAACTTATAGTGCTTTCAATATTTTTTTTCAAATTGCCATTTATCCATTGATGAATGGGAATATCAAAACCTTTTTTTGTAGCATAAACAAATTCATTCCCGGTATAGTTGGCCAATATTTTTTTTACATTATCTTTTCCTTGGTTACTGATTATACAATCTTTCCAAGAAGTATTTGCTGCAATTTCAACTAATTTATTTGACAAGTAGGGCACTCTTGATTCTAAACTACTGTACATACTTGCTCTATCCATTTTCAATAAAATTCTTTGTAAATGAATATTCATTTCATAATTCCAAATGGTATTCATTTCTACATCAATTGATTCTTTTTGAGAAGAAGTATTATTGATTTGCTCATGAAAAAAAGCAGCCTTAGGCGTTACAGGCAATATTTTATTACTCCAAATAGCACTGCCATACATAAACATTGAGTTGTAATAAAAGCTTGCAAATGTTTTTGCATGTAAAAGTTGTTTTGAAATTTTCTTAGGAGTAAAATAAACTTTAGATAATAAATAATCTACAAGATTGATGAATTTAGAACGATGAAATTTTTGAATCATTTCAATCATTCTAACATTTCTTGCATAACCCCAAAACAACTCATCTGGTCCATCTCCGCTTAACACAACTTTCACTTCTTCGCTAGCTATTTTTGAAACTAGCAATGAAGGGATAGAAGAAAAGTCGGCAAAGGGTTCCGTATAAGCTTTGGCATGGTATTGAACAATTTTTTCAAATTCAGCAATATCAATAGACTTTACTGAATGTGATATATTAAACTTTTGAGTAAACCATTCGGCTTTTTCTTTTTCATCTGTTGTTGCTTCTCCAGTGCTAATCGTATATGCTTTAATAGACTTGTTTTTATTGGCCAACAACGTAATTAAACTACTATCAATACCACCACTCATAAAAGTACCAACTGGTACATCACTAATAAGTTGGCTTTGTACAGACTGCAATATTTCGTCTTCTGTTAATTGAGCAGATGCATTTTTATTGTTATTGTGCAATACTTTATAATATTGTTCAATAAAATAGCCGTTTGAATTTATTTTAATATAATATCCATGAGGTAATAATTGAGTGTTGTGAATAATTCCCATACCATCGGCTACAAAACCCAATTGCAAATAACTAGCCATAACACTTGCGTCAATACTTTCATTTGCTATTGAATCGAAGTTAATTATATGATTGTACTGTGAGCTATAAATTATATCTTTTTTTTCGTTAAATCCAATGTACAAAGGCTTTATACCCAATCTATCTCTAGCAACAACTACTTCATTTGTATTTACATTATAAAATGCAAACGCATACATGCCATCGAATTTTTGCAATACAACATCCAATCCAAAATGAATTAATGCGTATAACAAAATTTCAGTATCGCTGGTAGATTTGAATTGAACTCCTTTTCCAATTAGCTCATCTTTAAAATCATCTGCATTGTATATTTCTCCATTAAATGTTATACAATAATTACCACAAGCAGAAACCATTGGCTGGCTGCCACTTTCAGAAACATCTCTAATTGCCAATCGTACAAAACCAGTAATATAATTGTTGTGTTGCCAAATACCATTGCTATCTGGGCCACGATGGTGCATACTATTTAAACACCAATTAATATAAGGCTTTTGCGATGTCGTATTTTCTTTAAAACTATATATACCTACAATTCCACACACAGGTTAATTATTTCATTTGAATTAATATGCCAGAAACAGCATGTTTTTTACCTAAGTAATAACCCAATAAACGTCTATACCCCCAAATAGGGAACTTAGACTTCTTTATTTTATAATACTCTTTATCGTAAATAACGATTACTTTTTTATCAATAACGTCAATCTCTTTGCCATTAAATAAGTTTGCAATTTCATTGGGCTTTGGCCTAAACATATTGTCTATAGGATCTAAATGCTTCTTGTACTTATAGGGTACTGTAAGCAAAATGTATCCACCTTTTATAGTTACTTTTTGCAAGTTAGCAACCACCAATTTTATATCTTCTACATGTTCTAACATATTGGTGCAAATGGTAAGTGCAGCAGGTTGAACCAATTGAGAAAAGTTATCTTTTGTAACATCTGCAACTACATCAACACCATCTTCATGCTTTAAATCTACATTCACAATTGACCAACCTTTTTGTTGAAGTGGTACAATAATATGTTGCTGAATGTGTGGTTGAATAACCTCTCTAAAATAAGCTGTTGATGAACCTAAATTAGCTACCAATTTATTGTTGCTTAAAGGCTCAACTTTTTTTAGTGCACTTTCAATCCAAACGGCTTCTTCTCTAAACATTATTAAATTTATTAATTGCTTTAATATAAGTGTCTCTATACTTTTGAGTTACAATTGGCCACGTAAAATTTTGTACTGTTTTATTGAATCCATTTATTCCAAATGTTTTTCTTAATTCTGGATTACTGGCTAATTCTAACAATTTTTCTGACAAATCATTTGCATCGTTTGGCTTCATTAATAACCCATCTACCCGATCTGATATAACAGATGCAACAGCACCAATTGACACTCCAATTACTGGCTTTTTACAACTCCAAGCTTCTAAAAAAACAATTCCAAAAGATTCGTTTAAAGAGGGCAGGACAAAAATATCTAGTGCATGAAATAAATTTACTTTGTCTTGTTTTAACAAATTTGTTTTGAAAAAAATGCAGCTTTTTTCAAAGGCATTTAAAGTTTGTACAAACTGTTGCAATTCTTTAAAATAATCACTTTCAAAACCAGCAATTACCAATCTTAGTTTTTTATTTTGTTTCAAAGATTTAATAAATGCATTAATTAACACCTCAATACTTTTTGTTTTTTCCAATCTACCTATGTAACCAATTAATATATCATCTGCTTGTAACGCAAAATCATTTCTACATATTTCATTATCCCCTTTTTCAAATGTTTGCATTTCAACACCAACGCCTGTTACAACAATTATGTCTTCTGGTACTCCTAAATTTATTAGCCTCTTTTTTTCATACTCTGTATTGGCCATATAAAATTCAGATGCTTTTATTGCTGCTAGTGTATTATCTGAAATAACTTGTGAATGATTGTCTGCACCAAAGTGAATGGCACCCTGATAAACAAATGGTTTTGGATTTTTAAGTTTATGCCTATATAATGGATATTGCATGTATAAAAATCCTGATGGACTTCCAGAAATAATATCGGCTGTTGAATTGTCAATTGCTTTCTTCAAACTTGAAGACCAAGGACCAGTACAAAGCAACCATAACTTATTGGAAAACTTACCACTAATTTTATAAATTAATACATTTAATAAAGATAAAATTTTTATATGTTTTCTGAAAAAAGGAAACCGTTTCACTACAACTTCATTAATTGTTTCATGAGCTGGCGTAATTTTTTTATATTGTTTGCTATGTGATCCATAATAGGAATCTATAGTTAAGACTTCAACTTCATCATTAAAATGTTGAACACAATTTTCTGATATTCCTTGATAGAATATTTGTGTGCCTCCAACAGATGGAAAGTAATTAATAACAACATGTGTAATTTTCATTTTCTTACATCAATTGTGAAACTTCATGAATTTTGTAAAGTGTTTTTTATAGTAGTTACAACTCTATTGGTACACTCCCCATCTGTATAAGTAATGATAGCTTCTAAAATATCTTTACTTTTTTGAGTATAGAGTTCAGGGTTCATTAAACTATCATTAATAAAGCTGATCAACTCTTGTTTATTGTTGGCATGCAATACCCCATTTGTTTGCATAATGGGCAAAAAGTATTCTTGAAAATACATACTTTTTAAATCGTACTTTCTTGGCTTTGCCAACTCATCATAAGCTGGGCCAACTTGTGGTTTTGAAAATGCACTTCCGTCTACCGCCATTGTACTACAAGTATTTATATGTACATCTGTGTAATACAATGTTGAACATAGCTTTTGAATATCTCTATCCGTAACATTGGATAGAGTTAATTTTGCAGCCCCTGTCCATGAGGTATCGAAGAAAACATTTTGGCTTCCTTCAACAGCTTTTTTCCACCTTTCAATTTTATCAATTGGGTGGCAACGAAATAATACAATTGGATTGTTTTTAATTTCTCCGTTTGTAATTGCGGTATCAATATGTTGTAAAAATTGATGCTCTTGTGGAAAAAGAGACAATGGACCACCTGCAAATAAAATTATTTTTCTATCTGTTTCGGGTAATCCAACTATTTGCAACCACTCATCTTTAGGTAATAAATATTCAGGCTTTTGATAAAAATCAAACTGAGCTGCTCCAACAATATGTATATTTTCTTCTGTAGCATTTGGTGCATATACCCTCAACAATTCTTCTTTCATTTTTTTATTCCAAACCATGTACGTACTATAGTTTACAGGAATCCAACCACGTTTTACAATATTATCAAACGATAGAATTGAAGTAATCATTTGCTTTCCTAATGCTTCACAAGCCCTTAATAAAATATCTTCTTGTGCATGAAAAGGTGTTACTACAAAAACAGCATCAATATTTAATTTATTTACCAACTCTTTTAAATCATTATAATTTGTGTCGCTTTCCAAAAGACTTTGTTCTTGTTGGTGGAGCTTTTGAATATGACCTGGAATTAAACAAAGTAGCATATTGTAATACTCTCTTAACCTTCTTATAAAAACACTTTTGGGTTTATGAAATTGTTCCAAATATCTTGGTTCAATATCTCTCGTTGGACTTTTAAGTTTATAATATTTAAACCAATAATCTAATTTGGCTCTTATATTGGTGTATTTAACTCCTTTCTCAGATGTTGGTAAAACATGCACTTCAAATCCTTGCTGACGCAACTCTTGTATCAAATCTTCTTGTTCCCAAGTTATACCAATAACAGGGTCAGCAAAAGATTGCAACTGCTTAATTAAGCCAGTTCTTATTAAATATCTAATTGAAAAACTGAAACTAATGGTAACTAAAATCCTTTTTTTCATTGCTGTTTATTTTAGCAACTGCTACTTTTTATTAATCAGAATCATTTCTACAAATTCTCTTACTGCACCATCTCCACCACTTTTTCCAAGTTGTATTATTCCGTTGATTTGTTTTACAGATTTTACTGCATTGTTTGGACATGCAGCTACACCAACTGATTGAAGTAACTCAATACAATTAATATCATCGCCTATGTATGCAACTTCTTGTAATGTAATATTTTCTTTTTCGCAAATTTCTTTTGCAGCTTGTAATTTATTTCCAAAGCCTTTGCCTTGATATAAATAATCTACTTTCAACTTTGTAGCTCTACGTTCTACAATTTTTGTATTTTCTGTTGTAATTATTCCAGTTTTAATACCAGCTTCTCTAAGAAGTTGAAAAGCCATCCCATCGTGAGTATTGAATTTTTTAAATTCATCTCCACTTTCAGTGTAATACATTCCTGCATCTGTCATTACTCCATCAACATCACTTAAAAATAATTTTATTTTTACCATGCTGTCCACCCTCCATCTACCATTAAAACAGAACCAGTCATATAACTGCTGGCTTCAGATGCTAAGAAAATAAATGGTCCTTCTAATTCTTCTCTATTACACATTCTACCTAATGGAGACATTTTTGAAAAGTTTTGTAAAAAAGGTTCTGGATGATTGTTCAACACACCATGTGGTACAATGGCATTGCAACGAATATTGTTGGTTGAATAAAATGTTGCTATATACCTTGTGAAATTTGGAATAAAAGATTTTGAAGCAATATAATCTACAGGTTTAAAGTTGGCAATTCCTTCACCAAAATCATACAAGTTTTGATTGGGAGCAACCACAGAATAAGTAGATGCTACATTAATAATATTGCCACTGCCTTGTAGCAACATTTGCTTGCAAGCAGCTTGCGTCATGATGACTGTACCAGTTAAATTTACTTCAACCGATCTTCGTAGTAATTCTATTGGATAATTCTCAAACCTACTTTGATTTACTCCTCCAATATTTTCTTTATCGAACTTTGCATCTATTGCTGCATTGTTTATTAATACATCTAAACTACCAAACTTTTCAACAGTTGCTGCTACTGAATTTGCAACACTTAATTCGCTGGTAATATCAGTAATTAATATTAAATAATTTTCGGTATTAAATGTTTTATTTAATTCTTCTTCTAAAGCAGGAATTAAACTACTATTTACATCTGCTAAAACAACTTTTGCTTCTTGTTGTAAAAATGCTTTACATATTTGTTTGCCAATTAAACCAAAAGCACCGGTAACAAAAATTACTTTGCTTTTAATATCTACAGGATTATTGTTCATGCGTACACATTTGAGTGATTAATGCTGATTGAGAAATTTGACTTGCAGAAAAATTAGCAAAATCATTGCTTTCTATTCTATTGAAAAAATCTTTGGCTTGTGCTAAAAACATGTCGTTTCTGTCGAATGATTCTACTACTATTTCTTCTGAATGATTGTTTGTTTGAATTGATAAGCTGTTCTTGAAAAAATCTACATCAAACACTGCATTATCAAAAATAAATTTATACCAACGCTGTGCAATTGGTTGGCAAAAATTTACATGCACATGTGCTGTAATATTGTTGTTGTAAGCAATGTTTAAATCGAATGCAGAATTGGTATTTACTTCTAACGCCGAATGATGATTTGCAAATGAACTGTATCGTTGAACTGCACTATTGGCAATCCAATTTACTACATCAATATCATGACTCAAAGTAAGTGCAGCACCTCCACCATTTTCTTTTTGTGCAGCATAAGAAGTTCTATAATCTTCCCAAGGATGCCATGCTGGTAAATACTCTCCCCAAAAGGTTTGTATGTTCACTAAGTTGCCATATTTTTTTTGTTCAGCAGCCGTTTTTACTTGTTGTAACAAAGGATGATAACGCATCATATAAGCCACTTGTACCAATACATTTTGTTGATTTGCCAACTCAATAATATTGTTGGCATCAAAGTTTTCGTGTGCCAAAGGTTTTTCAACCAACACATGAATATTGTTGCTTACACAATCAATTGTTTGTTGTAAATGCTGTGCAGTTGGAGTACAAATAATGGCAGCCAATGGCTTCTTATTTAACACTTCTTGCCAATCTAAAATTACTGTAACTTTTGCATTAGCAATATCTCTAAAAGGAAGATTTCTTTGACGAAAAACAAGGATGTTTTTATAGCCTAAAGACCACAAATTTCTTATATGCCTTTCGCCAATTGAGCCTGCTCCAACAATTAATATTGCAGGTTGATTCATCATTTAAATTTTATGCAATTGTGTTCTGTAATAACTGCTGCTGCTTTATCAAAGCTGGCAATATCATCTATATCTACTGCAAAAACATTGTCTAAAACATACGGCAAAACCATTTTGCCCGACATTTTTTTATCTGTAGTAATTACACTTGTTTTAATAACATCTAAAGCTCCAATTTGCCAATAAGTTTGTGGCAAAATTTGACGTGGCTGATTGTAAAATTCATCAATACCAGGTGAAGGCATTAATGGTAGCATGGGTTTATCTTCACTTTCCATAGTCCACATTTTATAAGGTGTAATGGGCGATGGAGTGATGATTCTTAATGAATCGGCTTGAGGTTCGTTCAACATTTTTTGAATACAAGTATCTATCATTCCTGTTAAACGAACTGGCGAAGTTGGTCTTAATTGTACCACATAATCTGGTATATAATTTTCAGTTTCTTTCAACCAGTTGAGTGCATGTGTAAATGTGTCGAAATCTGTTGTTAAATCTTGTGCAAATTCTGCAGGACGTTTAAAAGGAACTTCGGCACCATATTGTTTTGCAACAGCTGCAATTGCATCATCATCGGTGGTTACAATTGTTCTTGTAACTAAAGTTGATTGTTGTGCAGCTAAAATACTGTAAGCAATCAATGGATGATTGAGTAAAGGACGAATGTTTTTTCCTGGCAATCCTTTACTGCCTCCCCGTGCAGGAATTATGGCTAAAATTTGCAAAGCTACTTATGAATTATAAAAGCTGAATAATATTTACTGTATAAGTGTACCCTGCTAAAACAGGATTTATAAAGACACCACTACAGCATAAGATAATACTGTAGCTAGTAATAAAAATTATTGTTTACGGTATTTTAATTTATCTCTTTGTACTTTTTCTATACCCAATATTTCTGTTTGTTTGTAGGTTAATGCAGCATGTGTATTGTGTAAATCTCTTACCAACTTATGCAAACCTGGCATTTCTAAAGATGCAGCATGATCGGTACCTTTCCAAGTTCTATCTTTTGTGAAATGTCTCTCAATCCAATTACCACCCAATGCATAAGCAGCAATATCAATAGATATTCCAAGATGATGGCCAGAAAAACCAATATCTTTTACACGGCTTGCAAACTTATCTTTTATGCGTACAATTTCTAATAAACAAACATCATTAAAAGGAACAGGATAACCAGATGTGCAACTGTATAATACTAAACGATTTGCATTGCCAGTTTCTTCAAAAAAAGCAACAATTTTTTCTTCTTCATCTTGCGTTGTCATTCCAAAAGAAATATGTACTTCGCCTTTGTACTCATCTCTCAATACTTTTAGCATTTCGAAATGATTGTTACAAGCTGAAGGCACTTTAATTAAATCTGGATTTAAAGGAATAATTTCTTTGGCAGAAGTTACATCCCAAACTGAAGTGGAATAGCCAATTCCAATTGACTCGGCATAAGCTTTTAAATCGGCATGTTGTTGTGGTGTAAATTCTAAATATTCTCTATGAGCACCATAAGTTGCACCATAAGAATTGTAAGGAACGGGATGTGGTGTATTGTATTGATCTGGAGTTAGTAATTCTTTATTGTTTCTTTTTTGAAATTTTGCGTAATCGGCGCCGCAACTTTTAGACAATGCTATAAGTTCTTTTGCAATTTCCATGTCGCCCATATGATTGCATCCAATTTCTGATATTACTTTTGGTTTTGAATAGCTAACTGTTGCCATGATTGTAGTTTGATTGGTTAAACGAAAAAGTTTAGATTATATTTTATAGTACTTATTGAAGTACGAATTAAAAAATTGTGTACAGATTAATTTACATTCCATTTATGGTAAATAATGATGCCATTTTGCATGTCGGCATTAATTTTTCCTGTTCCAAAAAAATCGCCTTTTTCAACTTCAAGCTGAAAGGCACTTTCAAAATCGAACGTAACATCTTGGCCATATTTTAAAATAATATCCACCGAATAAGTTCCTTCTAATAAAGGCAAATTGGGAATAAAACAACCAATAAAACCTTCATTTTGTAACTGCATAATTCCGTTGAAGGAATTACGTGATAAGCAAGTAAACAATACCTGTTCTTGATTGTTTTTTATCTTCAAAATAACAATTGGATCTGGTCCTTTTTCAACTACTTTATACTGTAATCTAATTTCTAAATCCTTTCCGCTTTCTGCTATTTGTGTAATATTTCCTTCGTTATTTCTAAGTTCAATATTGGCAATAACAAACTGTTTATTGCCCTTTGCATTTTGAATATCAAAATTATTTTCTGATGTTATTGATGCTGCATTTTGTAAATAATAATCTACTACATCGTTTGGCAAACCTTCATAAATAATGGTTCCATGTTGTAATAAAATAGCTCTTGTACATAATTTTTTAACAGCCGCCATATCGTGACTTACAAACAAAACTGTTCTTCCTTGTTTGCCAGCAACTTCTTGCATTTTGCCCAAACACTTTTTTTGAAATTCAGCATCACCCACTGCCAACACTTCATCAATAATTAAAATTTCTGGATCTAGATGTGCAGCAACTGCAAATGCCAAACGCACTTTCATTCCACTACTGTAACGCTTTACAGGCGTTTCAATAAATTTTTCAATTCCCGAAAATTCTACAATGCTATCGTATCTTTCCTCTATTTCTTTTTTTGTTAGACCCAAGATTGTTCCATTCAAAAAAATGTTTTCTCTGCCGGTTAATTCAGGATTAAAGCCAGTGCCCACTTCTAATAAACTGGCTATTCTTCCATGTAATTCAATTCTGCCTTCTGTTGGTTCGGTAATACGAGAAAGCATTTTGAGTAAAGTACTTTTACCAGCTCCATTTTTTCCAATAATACCCAACACTTCACCTTGTTTTACATTAAACGAAATGTTTCTATTTGCCCAAAAAACATTACCCTCTTTTGCTTCAGCAGAAATATTTTTGAGCGATTTAATTTGGGTGAAATTTCTAAAAGGTGCAGTAATAGATTTTATTAAAGCCGATATTAAATTATCTTCTTTTTTTTGAGCAATGCCTATTCTGTAAGCTTTACCCAACTTATTTACAGCAATAGCAATTGAGTGTTGATTAAGCGACATCGGCAAAATGTTTTTCCATTTTTTTAAAATATAAAGCTCCTGTAATAAAAAGAAATATTGCTACAGTGCCACTAATTAATACCAACTCCCATGGGAATGAAGCGTTTTGCAAAAAGCTACTTCTAAATCCTTCAATACCGCCAACCATTGGATAAATTGCATACAAATGATAAGCAGTATCGCCCAATTGTTGATGCACTTTTGCAGCTGGATAAGCTACTGGTGCAACATACATTAACAATGGTAAAATAAAGCCAATTGCAAATCTAAAATCTCTATACTGCAATGCCAATGAAGAAAGCCAAAAACCCAACCCTGCAGATGTGATAATGATAATTAACAGCGGAATTGGAAAAAGTATCCAATTACTACCTGGTGTATATTGATAATACAACATTACGCCAATGAGTATAATTAACGATATAAAAAAATCGACCAACTTAGAAAAAATGGGTACCAACGGTATAATCATTCTAGGAAAATAAACTTTGGTAAAAATTGATGCAGTTGTAATTAAGCTGTTGGATGATGCTGTAAAAGTTGATGAAAAATATGTCCAAGGAATAACAGCTAAACAAGAAAATAAAGGGTAAGGCAATCCACTTACACCTGTTGATATTGCAGCTACTTTACCAAAAATTACACTAAACACCACTATTTGAAAAAGTGGATTTAGTATAGCCCAAAAAAATCCCAATACAGTTTGCTTATACATAACTGTTACATCTCGTAACACCATGTAATACAATAAATCTTTGTACCGCACAAACTCTTTAAAGTTAAATGCCGATTTTGTTTTACTTTCTATTATGGTTATGGGCAGTACTTTCATGTAATAACTTTTACTAAACTAAAACCGAATGTTGATTTGTAAGATAATGACGCAAGTCTTCTATCCTTCTTTCTATTTAAATATTTCTGTATTGATATTATAAATAGTTATCTTATTTGTATAAACTATCTATCTGCTTGATTAATCTTCTTTTACTAAAAAAACTTTTGATGACAATAAATTAAAAGTTATTGGTAACCTCAACTAATATAAAACATACTTAAAATAAACTTACATGAATAAACACATCGAATTATTTAAGCGAATAAACTTGATAATTATTGCTCTCGTATATTTTATTAAAGGGGATATTATTGCAATGATTATACTCTCTATGAATTAACAAATGCGTTACATTTTTTTGACTAAGCAGATTTGTTAAAGAATCGCTCCAATTTGATTGTTGCAATAATTGGTTTATTTTAATCCCTTTAATGAAGTTGTCTTCGCTTTCTTTTGTAATGAAATATTTGCTACTAGCTAAACATTGATGACCCCAAATAGCCGAAAGTTGAAATTGCTTATTCTCTCTTTGATAATTATTTGCTGGATAACGCAAATCGTTTGTAACAAGCAGTGTATTATTAACAGGTATTTGTTTTAAAGCTTCTGCAATACTTATATTGTTTGCATATTCATGTGCTTGATCTCTTTTTTTTAATAATAGATATGTATAATAAAATAATGATGTACATGTAACAATAATTATAAATCCAAAATTAAATAGTACCAACCCTTTTACTACTAATTTCTGTTGGTGGAAAATTGAAATTGTAATTGGTATTAATAGTATAATGAGAAAAAGATTTACAATAGAAAAAAACTGGAAGTAATCTGGATTGTCAATCTTTAGCAAAGTACTCATAAGAATTGGCACAAAAACAACCAATACCAAAAGTATTATTTGATGATTAATGATTTTTTTTGCTTGAAAAAAAACAAGCATTAAAGGAAATAAAAAAGCACTATATATTAATAAAATGCTTGAACTATACTCTTTAAAAAACCCAATATGAATGGTGTTGGTTACTTTATTGGCAACATTACTCATATTGTTTCCAAAGCTTAAAAAGAAAATACTGCTTAGGCTTAGTATTACCAAAAGTGGTAATAGCCAATATATATATAAATATTTTTTGTAAAAAAGTAAATACAAACTAACTATAGATAATGTAATTGGTAAATATGGGAGTTTAGTAAAAGCTAAAAAGGGTATAATTATTAGTAATAAAAAACTATCTTTTACTTTTTTCATACATAAAAGAATATATACAGAAAATACTATTAAGCAATTGGCCATGAATGAAGAGAGCATGGGAAACTGTTTACCCCATGTTCCAATTTTAAAAATGAAATTATAAAATCGAAGAGGTATGGTTGTATTAAATTCGAAATTTATTAATACAATCATGATAGATGTGGTGAGTATTAGCTTCCAAAAGTTAAGTGCATTTAATATTTTCTTTGCAATTAAGTAAACTATTGAATAAAATGTAACAGCACAAAAAATTGGAATTACAATAAAAAATGCTTGATGTGCTTTAACAGAAGTTAAAGTAGTAATAATTGCAGCAAATGAAATAACACCATAGTGGTATTTAAAGGATGCCCCTAAAATTTCTAAATTAATTGGGGGAAAGGTATTTGATTTTAAATATCCCTGCAATAAGCCTAAATACGCAGCACTATCAACATTGTAAAACTCTGAAGCATAATCTCCAAACCCCATTCTTATGCCTTGAATAAATAAGTTTACATTCAAAAAAACAAGTAGAATTAAATGAATAAATATTTTTCGGTTTGCAATATTAAACTGAACATTTTTTAAACTTTTTCTATAAGCTATAGCAATAATCAATGGAACAATTAATAGTGTATAAATAGGCAAGTGAATTATTCTAAGTAGCACACTAAAAAGAGTAAGAATAATTCCTCCAAAAAAAGTTGCAAGTATTATTACAGCCAAAGAATTTGCTTCCTCTATTTTTTCTTTTAAAAAAGGATAGCCAACTATAAAACAAAGTGTAAAAAAAAGTGAACAAGTAAATATTGAAGAAAGCAAATTAATCATAGAAATTATTTCAATTTAAAATACTGTTGAATTAAACTTACAATTTGTTTCACTTGGATATCTGTTAATTCAAAATACATTGGCAATCTTAGTAAACAATTTGAATAATGATCTGAGTAATGTAATATTTCTGATATTGGTTCATTCTCTTGAAACTTTGATGTGTGTAGTGATAAGTAATGAAACACTGTTAATATTTGATGTTGCTTTAAAAAATTAATTAACCCTGTTCTTTCGTTAATATTTTTACAAACTATGTAAAACATGTGACCATTATTGGTTGCATAGGTTGGAATAATTGGTAAATCTATCTTATTTTCTTGTTGCAATGGAAGCAACAGTTCATAGTAAAGGTTCCAAATCAATTTTCGTTTAGATTGGATTATTTCTATGTTTTCTAATTGAGCAAATAAAAAAGCTGCAATAATATCTGAAGGTAAAAATGAGCTACCAACATCAACCCAATTATACTTATCAACTTCGCCTCTAAAAAAGGCAGACCTATTGGTGCCTTTCTCTCTAATAATTTCTGCTCGGTACAAAAAAGATGGGTTATTAATTACCAACATTCCTCCTTCTCCAGAAATAATATTTTTAGTTTCATGAAAGCTAAATGCTGCTAAATCGCCAATACTACCCAATGGTTTTTTTTCGCCATTTGAAAAAGTATAATAACTGTCAATTGCCTGAGCTGCATCTTCAACAACAAATAAATTATGCTTTTTGGCAATATTCATTATTTTTTCCATGTTGCATGCAACACCTGCATAATGAACAGGAACAATGGCTTTGGTTTTATTTGATATTAGAGTTTCTATTTTATCTTCATCTATACCTGGATGATCTTTTCTACTATCGCAAAAAATTATTTTAGCACCTCGTAAAACAAAAGCATTTGCAGTAGATACAAAAGTGTAAGATGGAATAATTACTTCGTCGCCTTTTTGAATGTTCAACAAAATAGCAGCCATTTCAAGAGCATCTGTACAAGATGTTGTAAGTAAGCACTTAGGAAATTTGTACTTCTTCTCAAAAAAATCATGGCATTTCATGGTATACTTTCCATCGCCAGAAATTTTTCCTGAATGAACAGCATCTGCAATGTATTCATTCTCTTTACCTACTAAAAAGGGTTTATTAAATGGTATCATTTTATTAGATTGTACCTGAGTCAACAAAAATGTTTTGCCCAGTTATTGAGGCAGATTTATTAGATAATAAGTATTCAACCGTATGAGCAACAGATTCTATAGTTGTGGGTTTTTTTAAACTATTTCGCTTGTAAATTCTTTCTTTTTTATCTTGATCTAAAGTGCTACTCATTTCAGTGTCCATAAATCCAGCAACAATGCAATTAGATCTTACACCTCTTTCTCCCCATTCTCTTGAAGTATTTTTTGAAAAGGCTTCTAATGCTCCCTTAGAACCTGCATACATTGCAAGACCTTTATAACCTGTATGTACACTAATTGATGAGATATGTACAATTGAACAATTTATTTTATTAAATAGTGCATTTCTTAGTACGTATTTAATAATTAAAAAAGGTGTAAACACATTTACGTCATACATCTTTTTTATTTTTTCTACCGACAAGTTGGTAATAATATCATCATATGCAATAGCAGCATTGTTTACAAATCCGTGTATTGGAATAGAATTGTTCATCCAGTTTTTGAAAACACTGTTTTGAATATTTTCAGTATCTGCCAAATCAAACTGAAGATGATTCATTTGTTGAGGATATTCCTCCAACAAGTTTTCTAACTGTTTATTTATAGTTCTACTTATACCATAAACATTATATCCATTTTTTAACAAAGTTTCACAGATACTTAAGCCAACGCCTTTTGAGCAACCTGTTAATAAAATATTATGCAACATTTTTATCTCTTTTAATTTTTCCATTACGAGTAACTTCCATAGCTGTTTTAAAGTAAAATTTTCTTGGAATTTTAAAGGGCTGTAATTTTTCTTTCAACTGTTGTTTTATGTCTAACTCTGATATGTTTTCTTCGCAACAAATATCGCAACATAAAATAGTTCCTAAAACGGAATTTGGCCTACCATAAACATAAGCTTCTTTTATACCATCTATTGCTTCTAAACACTGTTCTACTTCTGCTGGATTTACTTTGTTGCCTCCAATATTTAGCAGTTCATTTTTTCTACTAATTATTTTAAAATAACCCTCCTCTTCATTAATCCATTCTATTAAATCACCAGTTGAAAACCAAGTTTCATTTTGTAATTCTTTTGAATTGCCTAATAAAGTTTGATGAACATAAATTTCATTTTTTTCAATTTTTATATACTCTTTTTTAGAATTGGGTATTTTAAACCCTACACCGTGCGATGCAAATAAACTTCCAGCTTCGGTAGATGCATAGATATTATTGATTCTAGCAAACGGGAAAATTTTTTTTAAATTTTCAATTAATATTTCTGATGATTTTTCGCCACCAATAGAAATATTTTGTATGTTTTCACACTGTTGTTCAAACGGGAGTAATAATCTAAAAAATGTAGGTGTAGCAGAAATATGGGTAATTCCATTTAGCTTAATTGAATCGTAAACCTCATTACGTGTTGCCTCGAATAAATTGATCAATGAACATCCATTTAGCAATGCTTGAAATAATACTTGCACACCTGCAATATGTGTAGGATTGTATGCTAACCCCCAACAATTACCTTGATATTTTGGACCAATTTTTGTATTTCTTATTAAATTTTGAACTGTATGTTCTACAACTTTTGGTTGCCCAGTTGTACCAGATGTAAAAATGCTAAGAATACTTTTTGAGTTTTGCAAATGAGTCTTTAAATCCTCAATATTTTGTATTTCAATAAATTGTTTTTGTATTACAATTGGTTCATAATTTTTTTGAGTTAGGTTTAAAACTTCTTCGTTTGTAAAATCTAAATCAAGCAGTGTTAAATCTATTTGATTACAAATTGCCTTTATAAAATTAAATAAGTATAATGAGGTTTGCTTTTGTTTAAAATTAATTATAACAGGTTCTGTAGAGTTTAAAAAATTAAACAATTGTTGATAAGTAAAAGATAATTTTGTTTCTATTCTATCTTTAAATAATAACATTGTTATTGTTTTTTTAGAATTTCAAGTATTTCTTCAACTGTATTTACAATTCCATTTTCAAAAACATCTACATTAAATGCATCTTCAATATGCACAGTAAGTTCAGCTAGATCAAAAGAATCAAAACCCAAATCATTTCTTAAATGATCACTAGGGTTAATTTCTTGTAAAATACCAAAGCCTTTTGCGACTCTAATAGAATTAATAATTTCTAATAATTTTTGATTCATGGTAAATAAGTGTTTCGAATTTTAGAAAAGCCCCAATATGTAGTCATAATTGTAAATCCTAATTTTATGTACAAATTAAACACTCCAATATTTGCTGCTGAAATAATAGTTTTTACAGAAGTTATATTTAAATTATTCTTTTCCTCTTTTACTAATTTTAAAATTGCAGACCAAAAAGCTGGTGCAAAATGTTGATAGCTGTTGTGTACACCACCCAATATTAAATTGCATGTACAATTGTTAATTTCATATGCCATAAATCCAATTGGTTGTTGCTTATATAGCATAATTTTAAACTCTTTTTTTTCTGCCAAATCATCCACCCAATTGCTATTTCTAATGCCATTAAAAGTACTATTTAAGTTTGCATCTTCTGCAAACCTTCCATAGTTAAACGAATTGCTTGCTATTTGTTTTATCTCTTCCAAATACTTGCTATGATAATTTACAATTTCAATTTTCTCTATTTGCTTCATTAATCTAACATCAATATTAAAATCTAAAATATTTCTAAATACTTCTATGCTTGACTCTACAAATTGAAACCCTGCTAATTGTAAACACAACTTTATATTTTTGTTTTGTGCCGAAATTCTAACATTAGAATATGCAATTTTATTTGTGTTACAATACTCTTCGAATTGCTGCAATAAACTCTGAATATCGTTTACAGAATTACATTCCAACATATCAGTTATTTCATTACTTGGAGAGCCAATAACCTTTTCGTCCCAAGGAGTATTTCGAAATATAAGAGTAGAATTATTTGATACTAGTTTCATTTGCAATTTTATCAACAATATATAGAGGTCTATTTTTAGTTCCTTCGAAAATTTTACTAATATATAAACCAAAAATGCCCAATGTAAAAATGATTAACCCACATAAAAACCAAATAGAAATTATTAAGCTAGCATAACCAGTAAGCCTAATAATACCAAGTTTGTAGGCAATTAAATTGTATATAGTAAACAATACTGCCAATGAAGAAATAATTACACCCAATTTAATTGTAATTTTCAATGGCTTATCCGAATAGGCTACTGCAATGTCTAAGGCTAAGTTGAGCAGTTTATTCCAGCTATATGAAGATTTTCCTTCAAAACGTTTGGCATGTTCAACCTCTATATAAGTTTTTTTAAAACCCACCCAATGTACCATTGGAGCAAAGGCTCTCATTGGTTCTCTTAGTTGTGTAATTGCCCTAATAACTTTAGCGTGATAAATACCAAAATTGGCTACTGAGCCATCTTGCTTAATTCCTGATAAATATGAAAATAAACTGTAAAATAATTTCGATCCCATTCTTTTACGCAAAGTGTCTTGACGTTGAACTCTTTGTGCTAAAACAATATCATACCCTTCTTTTGCTTTATTGTATAACGAAACAATTTCTTCTGGTTGATCTTGTAAATCACAATCCATTACAACAATCCATTCTCCTTTTGCATAATCTAAACCAGCTGTAATTGCATGGTGTTGTCCAAAATTTTTACTTAATTTAATTCCTACTACTCTAGGATCTTTTGCAGATTCTTCGCAAATTTTTGCCCAAGAATTATCAGGCCCACAATCATCAATTAAAATAATTTCGAACTTCTCAGAAATTTTAGATAGTACAAGTTTATTTCTTCTGACTAATTCTTCAATAATAAACTCTGCTTTATAAACAGGAGATATAACAGTAATGAAAGGCTGCATACTTTATTCTTTGAAGGCTAAAAAAAAACAAACGTATTTGAAATACTAATTGTTGTATTCTTAGTATATAAATTAAATCTAAGTAGTTGTAAGATTGCATTAAACACAATTGCTAATTTTGAGAATATAAATGATTAGCCGAAAATTCCACTGTCATTACTTGACCAAGAGTTTCTAAACGTACATGCACTTTTTTATTACCACTTTTTATTACAGTACCAGAATTGTTCATAAAAACACCATGAGTTACCAATACTTTCATATCTTTCTTAAACCCTTCAATAGATTGTACTGTAACTTTAACATCGGCTTCATCTAAATATTTTTTTATGAGTAAAATTTCTTCGTCTTTTATGATGGCAGGCTTGCCTAAATAATGTACAAAGTTTAAAACTCCATCTACTATTTGAACATCTAGTTTATTTGCAATGTCAATATTTACAAACACATAAGACCTAAACAATGGTTCTTCAATTATTTTTTTTCTATCCGTCCACTGACGCTCAATTTTTTGAATTGGGCACCAACTTTCTATATCCCTAGCTTGTAAAAGCTTATGTACCTTTTTTTCCCATCTGGGTTTTGTATAAACTGCATACCACTTTTTATTGGATTCCATATTAGAAATTAGCTTTAAGTACAGCTTCGCCACCTCACTCACAATATATGAGCAAGCAAGAGCACATCTTATAGTATAAAAATGTTTATCGTTTTAAATTAAGTACTTTGTAGTTACTAAGTACTTAATTTTTTGATTTGCCAAACATTCTTTCAAAAAAACCTTTTTTCTTCTCTTGTACATAATAGCCATAACCATACCCATAGCCATAACCATAGCCATAGCCATAACCATAACCATAACCATAGCCATAACCTCCCCCATCTTTCTTAATGCCATTTACAATAACACCCATATTTCTAAACTTCTTTTCTTTATAAAGTTTATCTATGAATGGAATTACAGCTTTGAAAGAATATTTATGACGAACAATGAACACACTTAAATCAACAAATTTTTCTAACAACAATGCATCTGTTACTAAACCAACAGGAGCTGTATCAATAATAATATAATCAAAATTTTGTCGTAAATACTCAAATAATCTAACCGTTTTTTGACTCAGTAATAACTCTGCAGGATTTGGAGGAATTGGACCAGAACTAATTACATAAAGGTTTTCTCTATCAGGAATTTCTTGAATAATATCTTCAATATTCATATCCTTAACAATGTAATTGGATAAACCCAATTCGTTGGTTAGGTTTAGATATTTACTTAGCTTAGGCTTACGTAAATCAAATTCAAGAATTACTGTTTTAGAACCTGTGATAGATAAACTACTGGCAAGGTTTAAGGATACAAAACTTTTACCCTCTCCACTCATAAAAGAAGTAACCAACATACATTTCAATTGCTTATCAGGAAGCATATATTGCAAGTTGGTTCTAATTAATCTAAACTGCTCGGCAATTGGGCTTCTACTTTTATTTTCAATTACAATATTCTTAGTACTTTTTTCATAAGAAAGTTCTCCAAGAATTGGAATTGAAGTGCCATTTTCAATCTCACTTTTATTTTGAATTTTGGTATTAAAATAATCTTTTAATAAAATAATTATCACAGGAATAATAATACCAATAAGAATAGCCATTAAGCGAATTTGAGGGGCTTTAGGGCTAGCAATACCATCGTCTTTTGCTAAATCTACAACTCTTGTGTTATTTATATTAGAAGCCAATGACAATTCTGTTTCTTCTTTTTTCTTTAATAAATCTTGGTAAATGTCTTGCTTAACAGTAATGTCTCTCATTAAGCGTATTTCAATTCTTTTTTTGGAAGGAATGCTTTGTAACTTAGTTTCTAATAAACTTGAGCTAGCTTCGTAACCTTCTAATTGAGCTTGATTTGCAATTTTTACGTTTCGAATAATACGCAATATATTTTGACGTATGGCTTTTATACTTTCAACCATATCTAATAAATGTGCATCATTTTTGGTAGACACAATTTCTAATTTCTGTTTCTCTAAAACAGTTTTATTATGATTTTCTATGCTAGAAAGTAATATAGGATCAGTTTGCTGAAAAGATGGGGGAATTAAATCATTGGTGTTTCTAAAATTAGTGATGTAAGATTCTAAAAAGTCTAACATTTTACCTTTTATAAGTAACATGTCTTTATCTTTCCCCAATGCTGTATATTCTGAAAAAAACACTGACCCTGCCTCTTGAAATGAAGGAACTTTATTGGCTATTTGAAAACGCTCTGCCATGATTTCTAAACTATCTAAATCATGAATTATTTTATCTAATTTTTCGGTTAAGAATTTAATAGTTTTATTGGCAACAATATTTTTATCGTCAAGTCCAGCTCTATTGTACACTTGCATTAAGGTGTTTAAAACATTCACACCTCTTTCTGGAATTTCATCTAGCATAGCTAGTTGTATAATTCCTCCTTGTTCTGTTACACGGGTAACTGTAATTTTTGACGCCAATTCTGAAGCCTCACCATTTCTAGCATTGAATATAAGTTGATACCCATTTGAGTTAGCCTTTACTAGCCTATTTCTTTCTATAATTATTTTTCCATACTCAACTTCTAGGGTATCCCCATAAGTAAATTTTCGTTTCCCTCCAATGCCAGAAATATAAAAATTTTCTTGCATTAGGTCTATATGGTATGAGGAAAATTTTTGAACAGAATCTTCTGAAACTACATTCACAGAAAATGGTTGCTTAACCCCATACATTTCAGATGAGGTAACTCTACCGTCTTGTTTTATTTTAATGTTTAAATTTAAACTATCTACTACTCTTTCTGAAAGTGTAAAAGATGCTAATATTTCCATTTGGTTTTCTACATCTAAATTACCGGCAACTATACCTAATTCTTTTAGTGATTGATAGTTGGATTGATCTTCATCTTTAATGAGCATTCTTCCTTTTACAGTATACAATTTAGGGGTATAACGTAAATATAAATTTGCAGAGAAAATAGTAATTGCTAAGCATATAACTACCCAAGGCAATATAGAGATTAGTTTAAATATAAGCTTCTTCAAATCAAACTGGCTAGTTGATGAAGTTTGCTTTATATTTTCTTGTTCACTACCAATAACTGGGTAACTCATTTAATATTTTATTTCCTACTTGTAATTAAATAAATTAATGTAAAAACACTTGTTAAAATGCCAACAACTGTGCTCACTTTAGCAAACTTTTCATTTACCAATCTTGTACTATTATCTGCAGAAACAACTATAACATCGTTTCTTCTTAGATAATAATAAGGCGAAGTAAATAATGTTTTTTCTGTAAAGTTTATTAGCCCAACTTCTCTGTTGCCACTACTATCTCTCACAATTCTTACATTCTTCTTTATTGCAAACTGCGACATATCACCAGCATAACCCAATGCTTCTAAAAGTGTAATTTTTTCATTTTGTACATTAAAAGTACCAGGTGATCTCACTTCTCCTAAAACACTAAATCTGAAATTCACAAATCGAATAGTAACATTTGCATCTAACAAATATGCATCTACCAATTTTTTTATAGTGTTTTTAGCAGAATCTAAAGTCATCCCATTTATTCCCAATTTCCCAATTTTATACAATTCAATATTTCCGTCTCTATCAACTAAATAAACAGGAGCAGAAGATATAGTACCAATAGTACCTCCACCTTTTGTATTAAAATCAGCTACTGTTTCTGGATTTTTGCCAGCTACTTTAATTTCCAATATATCGTCTGGTTGAATTAATGTAATTGGAGATTGCATTTGTGGCAATGAAATTCGAGATGAATCTGGAAGATCACTAAACATTGCAATATATTTATTGGTACCACAAGACGTACTCAATACAAGCACATGCAGCAACAATATTACACACAGCAACGGTGTGTAACTTCTATTAAATAATTTATACATAGAAATTAACGGGTTAGTAGTTTTTCAAAGTTAACTTCTATGCTTTCAGTAG
>ERZ724517.212-NODE-212-length-35992-cov-8.232323_pt1 | contig 35992 bp, 28 predicted proteins | sample MGYA00376050_ERZ724517 | MGnify/ENA primary metagenome ERZ724517 (study PRJEB28724, sample SAMN07190886) | activated sludge metagenome | isolation source: activated sludge of sewage treatment plant in Hong Hong | place: USA: Christiansburg, Virginia | collected... | reverse complement strand
GAATTTCGCGGTTCTCTTCCACGTTCATCTTGGCAATATTGAGCTTTCCTTCGTATGCCGTGGAGACTTCATCCAGAATCGGTGCAATCATTTTGCAGGGACCGCACCATTCGGCCCAATAGTCCACCAGAATCGGCTGTGCAGACTTCAGCACAGCCGCTTCAAAAGTGGCGTCGGTTACGTGTTTGATCAGGGCGCTGGCCATGGAGATTCCTTTTGGAGTTTGCAATACATCTAAAGTGGCGGTCATTGTGACAGAAACCAAGATCTTCCCGGGTATCCGGTCGCTATGACCAACATAGTAAAAATCGATTTTCCCGCTCCGCAGGCTGCTGACCCCTTGGACACCCATCCGTCGGTGCAGGTGTGGACGCATCCGACAACCGGCCTTCTCGCGGCTATCCGTACCGAAATGCTGCAACGCCAGGCGCACCCCGCGCGCACCCTGGTGTTGCTGCCCTATGCCCAATTGTTGCCGCTGGCGTCACGGCTGTGGGCCGCGTGCAGTCCCGATGGCTTTTCCCCGCAGTTTGAAACCACCCAGAACTGGAGCACCCGCATGGGCTGGCCGCCGCCGGGTGCGACGGATATTGCGTTTGACATGGCGCTGGACACGCTGACCGCAGCGGCACTGCTGCGCGCGGCGGGACTGGGCGCCCACCAGGATAGTCTGGCCGGTCTGCTGGTGCAGGCCGCGCACCAGTTGGCACCTCTGGCCGCCGCCAGCGCCCCCAGTGACCGCGGCCATTGGGTTGCAGACGCCCGGCGCGCGGCCGCGGTGGGGATGGAAAACCCCGCTTTGGCCCTGGAAGCGGCCGTGGCGCGCATCGCGGTGGAGTGGGCAGGCCAGTCGGCCTATGCCAGCGACCTGCTGTTCGATGCCAGTGTTCGGTCGGGGGTGGACTGTCTGCTGCTGGTGCAGGGGTTTGCGGTCGACCCCATGGTGGCCGCGCTACAGCAGTTTTGGGGTGAGCGCCTGGTCCGTCTGAGCCTGGCTAATGTCGATGGACTGGCCCCTGGGGGAGGCGCCAGTGCGATTGCCTGGCATGCCTGCCATGACGCCGAAGACGAGGCGCAGCGCACCGCAGCCTGCGCTATTGCCCACATCGCCGCCGGGCGTTTTCCGTTGGCCTTGGTGTCCACGGACCGCGCATTGACGCGCCGTGTCCGATCGATGCTGGAGTCCGTCGGGGTCCAGATTCGTGATGAAAATGGCTGGAAGCTGTCCACCAGCCATGCGGCGGCCCAGGTCATGGCCTTGTTGAAGGCCGCGGTCTGGAATGCCTCGTCAGACGCCGTTTTGGCCTGGCTGAAAGGCGCGCCGGTTTTCAGCACGGTGGTCACGGAACTGGAAGCGGCCATCCGGCGCGACCAAAACAGCAGCTGGCGCAGTGCCGGCACGGGGCCCACAGTCCAGAAGTCCGCGACCGGTTTGCAGGTCCATGCGGCCGCCAACGCGGTTCTGGAGGGGCTGCAGGGCACGCGCACCCTGGCGGGCTGGCTGCAGGCCTTGCGCGTGGCGTTGCAGGGCAGCGGCAACTGGGACGCCCTGCAGCTCGATGGCGCCGGGGCCAAGGTCCTGGCGGCCTTGCGGCTGACGCAGCCTGCATTGCACGCCTGGGAGCGTCTGCTGGAAGACGCTTTGTGGGCGGGGCGGCGCCTGGATTTGGCCGAGTTCACCGCCTGGGTGAACCAGGCAATGGAGGGCGCCAGTTTTTCACCGCCATACCCGCTGCACGAGCAACTGGTCATCCTGCCCATGAGTCAGATGCTGGCCCGCCCTTTTGCGGCCGTGGTGCTGGCGGGCTGCGACGAAGTGCGCTTGAACCCGTCGCCCGAGCCCCCCGGTGGCTGGACCGCCGCCCAGCGTGCCGCAATGGGGTTGCCGTCGCGTGAGGCCCTGCAGGCGGTGGCTGCCGCGGCCTGGCACCACGCGTTAACCACACCGTTTTGCGATGTGCTGTGGCGTTGCAGCGATGACGCGGGTGAAACCCTGTTGCCCAGCACCCTCGTTCAACAAGTTCAATTGGCCAGGGGCAATCCGCCGTTGGCCCTGGACCCGCGGGTCGTGCGATGGCTTGCGCCCACACCCGTGCAACGGCCATTACCCGAGGGGAGCTTGCTGCCGGTGGGCCACTTGTCCGCCAGCGCCTACGAGGATTTGCGCAATTGCCCCTACCGCTTTTTTGCGATGCGCCAGCTCGGCCTGCAGTCCGTTGATGAACTGGAGGCGGCGGTCGACAAGCGCGACTTTGGCTTGTGGCTGCATGAAGTGCTGAAACGCTTCCATGAGGCTTGGGCCATGCAGGCTTCACCGGATATCGCAGACAGACGGGCTTTGCTCGACGACGCCAGCTTGCAGACCACCCAGGCCATGGGCCTGGGCGAGGGCGAGTTTTTGCCGTTTGCCGCCGCATGGCCCACGGCGCGGGACGGCTATCTGCGCTGGCTGGCGGGGCATGAAGCGGCAGGTGCGGTGTTTGTCAGCGCGGAGACCGCCAAGAGCCAGGGGCTGGGCCCGGTCAAGTTGGTAGGCCGCATCGACCGCATCGACCGCCTGCAGGACGGCACGCACGTGGTGCTGGACTACAAGACCGAGGCCAGTGCCAAGACCGCTTCACGGGTCAAGCAAGCGCTGGAGGACACCCAGATGGCCTTTTACGCCGCCTTGCTGCCCGACGACCACCTGCAGGGCGCCTATGTCAATGTGGGGGAACGCGACGGCACCAAGGCCTATCCACAAGCCGACGTGGTGGAGGCCCGGGATGCCCTGATCGACGGCATCCTGCACGACATGGCGCGCATCGCCGACGGTGCCACGTTGCCCGCGCTCGGCGAAGGCTCGACCTGCGACTTCTGCCACGCCCGCGGCTTGTGCCGAAAGGACTTCTGGGCATGACAGAGACTAACCCCCACGGTCGCCCGTTGCATGTGGCCGCTTTTGAGCACAACGGAACGACTGTTGAGCGCGCCCGCTTTTACGCCATTGCCTGCGATCCCCGCCGCAGCGTGGCGGTCGAGGCCTGTGCCGGCGCCGGCAAGACCTGGATGCTGGTGTCGCGCATGGTGCGAGCGCTGCTGGACGGCAGCGCGCCGCACGAGATTCTGGCCATTACCTTTACCAAAAAGGCCGCGGGTGAAATGCGCCTGCGCCTGCAGGAGTGGCTACTGCAGTTTGCCGCGCAGGACAACGCGGCGCTGCGCCAGGAGCTGCTGGCCCGTGGTTTCACGCAGGAGCCGACAGCCGCGCAGCTGCAGACCCTGCGCGGTTTGCACCCGACGCTGTTGCAGGCCGGGCGGCCGGTGCAGATCCGCACCTTCCACAGCTGGTTTGCCGCGCTGTTGCGCAGCGCGCCGCTGCAGGCGCTGACCGACCTGGGCCTGCCCACCCAGTACGAGCTGCTGGAGAACGACGCCCAGGCAGTGGCCCTGGTCTGGCCGCGCTTTCAGAGCCGCGTGGCCGCCGATGCATCGGCCCGGCAAGACTATGGGGACGCGGTGGCCACCCATGGCCGCCACCAGACGCAAAAGGCGCTGGAGTCGGCCTTGTCCAAACGCGTGGAATTTGCGCTGGCCGATGCCAATGGCGTGGTCGACGCGTCGGTGCAGCATTTTGCCGCGCAGTACCCGGACTTTGCCGGTGTGCCCACACCTGCCGCCTTGCTGGACAGCGCACGGGTACGCAGCCTGCTGCTGGATGCCGCCCGGCTGCTGGGTGCCTCCACCCTCAAGACCTGCCTGGAGGCGGCCACCGCGCTGGAGCGCTCCGTCACCGCCGGTGACCTGGCCGCCGCGCAGGAAGCGCTGCTGACGCAAAAGGGCACACCGCGCAAGCTCAGCGACAAGCTGGTCGGCATCGAGACGGTGCGCCAGGCTCAGGACTGCCTGATCGAAATCGCCCAGGCCCAGGCGCAGCACGAGGCCTGGCTGCACCAGCAGCGCCTGGCCCGCTTGAGCCGGATGCTGGTCGTGGAGTACGCCCAGCTCAAACGCGAGCGCGGTTGGATCGACATGGGCGACCTGGAGCGCGCTGCGCTGGCGCTGATGGCCGACCCGGTGCTCAGCGGCTGGGTACAGGAGCGCCTCGACGCCCGCGTGCGCCACCTGATGATCGACGAGTTCCAGGACACCAATCCTTTGCAGTGGCAGGCCCTGAGCGCCTGGCTGTCCAGCTACGCCGGGGCCGGCCAGGCGCCCAGTGTGTTTGTGGTGGGTGACCCCAAGCAAAGCATTTACCGCTTTCGCCGGGCCGAGCCGCAGGTGTTCAAGGCCGCGCAGCGCTTTGTGGCCGACGGCCTGGGCGGTGACCTGCTGAGCTGCGACCACACCCGGCGCAATGCTCCCGCCATCATGGGCCTGGTCAACACGGTCATGGGGCAGGCCCAGGACGCGGGCGAGTTTGAAGGGTTCCGAAGCCACAGCACAGAGTCGGTTGCGCAGGGCGCCGTTCTGAGGCTGCCGCGCATCGCCCGGGATGCCGTCGCGGAGGACGCCGATGCACAAGCCGCCGTGTGGCGGGATTCCCTGACCACGCCCCGCGTGGTGGCCGAAGAAACCCGCAAGGTACTGGAGTGCCGCCAGGCCGCCGAGTGGCTGGCCCAGCAGCTGCAGGCTGGTGTGCTGCAGCCCGGCGATGTCATGGTGCTGGCCCGCAAACGCGAGCGCCTGGGGCTGATGCAGGCCGAATTGGCCAAGCTGCACATCCCGGCCCAACAACCCGAGAAGAACGAGCTGGCCGACATGCCGGAAGTGCAGGACCTGGTGGCGCTGCTGGATGTGCTGGTGTCCCCGGCGCACGACCTGTCGCTGGCCCGGGCGCTGAAGTCGCCGCTATTCGGCGTAGACGATGACGCCTTGGTCCAACTGGTGCTGTGCAAGCGGGCTTTGGAAGCCGCGGGAGCTGACCTTGTGGCTGACCCGCAAACAGGCGACGCGTCTGCACGGCCCGCCAAATTGCCATGGCTGCAAGTCCTGCAGCAGGCCGGCGATTTACCCCCTGCCTTGGCTCCGCTGGGTGAGCGCTTGACCCGGTGGAAAGGCTGGGTGGATGCCCTGCCGCCCCATGACGCACTCAGCGCCATCTTCCACGACGGTGATGTGCTGGCCCGATATGCCGCGGCCAGCTCCGCCAGCCAGCGCGACGGCGTGCTGGCCAATCTGCGGGCGCTGCTGGCGGCGGCGCTGCAGGTCGATGGCGGGCGCTACAGCACGGCCTACGCGCTGGTGCGTGCGCTGCGTGCCGGTGGCATCCGGGCGCCGGTGCGCGCCGAGACCCTGGCCGTGCGCCTGCTGACCGTCCACGGAGCCAAGGGGCTGGAGGCCCCCCTGGTCCTGCTACTGGACACCGATGGCGAGTCCATCAAGTCCCAGACCATGGGCGTGCTGGTCGACTGGCCGGGCGAGGCCACCCACCCCCAGCGTTTTGTGTTTCTGGCCAGTGAATCCAAACCCCCCGCTTGTGTGGCCGACGCCCTGGCGGTAGAGCAGGCGGCGCGGCGCCGCGAAGAACTCAACGCCCTGTATGTGGCGCTGACGCGCACCCAGCGCACGCTGGTGGTGTCCAGCTTGCAGCCGCATATCGCCAACCCGGGTAGCTGGTGGCAGCGCCTGCAGGACCACGCCGAAGACGCGCCGTGGCAGGCGCAGGCGGCTGGGGGTGAACCGTCGGAAAGCCTTGCAGATGGCGATTTCACATTGTTGTGTTTGCCAAATATGCCGCTAGCCCTCGTGGAATATGCACAAGCAGCTATTGAAAATATAGCAAACCCCAGTCCGGAATCCACCGATGGAGAAGACAGCGACACGCTGGACTCGCGCATAGGGCAGGCCATGCACCGCCTGCTGGAGCGCTACCAACCGGCCGCCCAGATGGACGCGTCGGCACGGCTGGCGTCCGACGTGCAACAGGCGGCAATTGCCCAGGAGTTTGTGCTGGAGCCGGCGCAGATGGCACAGGCCCACGCCATGGCGCTGGCCATTGTGCAGGGCGAGGGCGCCTGGGCCTGGGACGCCGCCGAGCTGGATTGGCAGGGCAATGAGGTGGCCGTGGTGCAGCGCGGGCGCATGCTGCGCATCGACCGCCTGGTGCGCCGGCGTGCGGCCATGCCGGACGAGGGACAATGGTGGGTGCTGGACTATAAATCGACCCGCCAACCCCACCACCATCCCGAGCTATGCGAACAGCTGCTGGGCTACCGCAACGCGGTGGCGCTGGCCCAACCCGGGCAAACCGTACGTGCCGCCTTCCTGACCCCTGATGGCACCTTGATTGAACTCTCCGCCCCATGAATCCTGAAAACCCTTTGACCGTTCCTGCCACCGCGCCCATCACTGTTCCCATCGCCATCATTGGCGGTGGTCCCGCCGGCCTGATGGCGGCCCAGGTACTCAGCGATGCCGGCTTGGCCGTGCATCTGTTTGACGCCATGCCGTCGATTGGCCGCAAGTTCCTGCTGGCCGGCAAGGGCGGGCTCAACCTCACCCATTCCGAAGGCGCCGACACCTTTGCCGGGCGCTATGGCGCACGCCGTGCCGCCATTGAAGATTTGTTGCGCGACTTTGACCCGGCCGCCGTGCGTGCCTGGGCGCTGGGCCTGGGTATCGAGACCTTTATCGGCTCGTCGGGCCGGGTGTTTCCCAAGGACATGAAGGCGGCTCCGCTGCTGCGGGCCTGGTTGCAGCGGCTGCGCCATCCGGCCCAGGGTCCTGGTGTGCAGTTCCACATGCGCCACCGCTGGACCGGCTGGGCGGAAGGCGCGCCGTCGACCCTGTGCTTTGAAGGCCCCAACGGCCCGGTGCAGGTGCAAGCCGGTGCTGTGGTGCTGGCGCTGGGCGGCGGTAGCTGGGCACGGCTGGGTTCGAACGGCGCCTGGGTGCCGCTGCTGGCCGCGCGCGGCGTGGCCGTGGCGCCCCTGCTGCCGTCCAATTGCGGCTTTGACGTCAAGGGTGGCTGGACCGAGCACTTTGCCAGCCGCTTCGCGGGGCAACCCTTCAAGTCGGTGGCCATCACGGTGACGACGTCGCAGGGCGTGCAGTTTGAACGCAAGGGAGAATTCGTGGCCACGGCGACGGGCGTGGAGGGCAGCCTGGTCTACGCGGCGTCCAGCCTGCTGCGCGACGACATCATCCGCACCGGCAGCGCCAGCTTCCATCTGGATCTGCTGCCCGACATGACGCCCGAGCGCGTGCTGGCCGAGGTGCAGCACCCGCGCGGCACACGCTCGCTGTCCAGCCATTTGAAAAGCCGGCTGCACATCGACGGCATCAAGGCCGGCATGCTGTACGAGCTGCTGTCCAAGGAGGTGATGGCCGACCCCGTGCAGCTCGCCGCCGCCATCAAGGCTTTGCCCATCACGCTGACCGCCACGCGCCCCATCGACGAGGCCATCAGCACGGCCGGTGGCGTGCTGTTCGAGGCGATGACGCCCGACCTGATGCTGGAGTCACTGCCCGGCGTGTTTTGTGCGGGGGAGATGCTGGACTGGGAGGCCCCCACCGGCGGCTATCTGTTACAGGCCTGCTTTGCCAGTGGGCGGCGCGCCGGGCACGGTGTGCAGCAATTCCTGCAAGCGAAATAGGGGTCTATCTTGCAAAACACCGATTTCAATTCAGGGGAAGACGAATCCCCGATTGCCAACCACCGCTACCAAGACCGGGGCGGGCGCAGCGCCGAGATCGTTCTGACCCGTTCCAGCCTGGTCTTTTCATCCCCTCCGTACAGAGATGACCTGCCCCTGAAAGGCCTGCAATCGATTCGCGTGGAATCGGGCAGAAATTGGGGCGTGCTGATCGCGCTCGCTCTCGGAACGGCTCTGTCGCTAGGCTGTGCGGTTATTTTCGGCAACACCATTTTTTTGCAGACGGCCAATGCACCGGTCTTTATGAAGACGGTGCCCATCGGAATGCTGGTTATTGGTCTAGCCCTGCTGTATGCGCTGATTCGCTTCCGTTCTGGATTTACCAGGATCGTGATTCAAACGGATTCCGGCACCCGGCAATATGAGGTGGCCACGCTGAACCCGACATTGTTGGATTTTGCGAGCAAAGTTCAGAAAGCGTTGTGACGGTGTTTGAAAAATAGGTCTGTAGCCCTCGTGTAGTATACGTATGCCGCTATCAATAGTGTAGTGTCTATCAGGGGCACCGCACCGTATTGCCCGCGGCAAATTGGCAGAACTTGCCGTCCTCACGGAGCAGCCCCGTGCCCTGCTGCTTGAAGTAGCGCTGGCCCGCGTCGTCCGAGCACTGGTTGCCATTGCAGCTGGTGACCCGCGGCGGCCCCATGGTCCGCACGGCGGGGCGCAGGACCACAACGGGCGGTTCGGACTTCACATCCGCCCCATGGCACGTAGCCACCTGCCGCGCGCGGTCCGTGGCATAGGCGCCCGTGCGCTCCACGCTGCGCACGCATTCGCGAATCGTGCCGTCGCCCAGGCCGCTGCGGCGCTGGTTGCCTCCCGCCGTGCGGCACGCCGCAAATAGTTCTGCCTTCACGTCCTCGGCCACGCCCTGGCGCTCCACATCGCGCGCGCAGTTGCCGTATGCGGCCTCGTCTTTTGCTGCACTCTGCGCCTCTTGCTTCGCAGCCTGCGTGGCTTGCGTTTGCGCCTGCTGGCGAGTGCCTGCCTCAAACGCTGCGCGCTCACGCTCCGTGGCTTCGACCTGTGCAGCCGCAGCCTTGTTCTTTTGCGCCTGCTCCCGCAGGCTGGAACCGTCCAGTGTGTTGCTACTGGTGTCTACCGTGCGCTCGGAGGCGGTGCTGTCCGGGCACGCGACATTGCTGTAAGTCACCTTGCCGTCGGCGGCGGTGCATTTGATGGCCTGGGCCTGGGCTGGGGAGCACAGCATGGCGGCGAACGATGCGGCGATAAGCAAAGAGCGTTTCATAGGTCAACAACAATAGTGCGTTCAGGTCGACGGCGTGCCGTTCACCGCGGTCAGGCATTCGTTGACCCAGGCGCGTGCCGCGTCCGGATCGTCGAACAGGCGGAAGTTGGTCTTGCGCCGGATGAACAGTTCTTCAAACCGGTTGATCATCAGCTGCATGCCTTCCACGTCTGGTGAGGCCACCCAGGCCAGCGCGACCGGCAGGTTGGCACTTTCGTGGAATCGCTCCAGGCCCTGGCCATAGGCGGCAAAGGCCTCGGGGGACATCAGCGCACTCTTGTGCCAGTGCACGAGGGCTGCGATCCGGCGTTTGGGCTTCCACTGGCCAACGATCTGGATGCGGGCCGCGGCCAGCGCGTGCAGGGCTTCGAGGTTGAAGGGGCCGGTGGCGTCGTAGCACAGGATGTCGCCCTCGGTCCAGATGCGGAACTCGCCATGCGGCGCGAATCGGCTGGCGTGGACGTCGTTGGAGTGGACCTGGAGCGGGCTGTCTGGGGCAGTGGTCATGGATCGGTGGAGCTTGGAGCGAAAACCTGTGCGGGTGCCAACGCAGCATGCAAGTTTACGACCTCTCCGATCACGATCAGTGTGGGGGGCTTGAGTTCAGCGGATTGGGCCACTGCCGGCAAATCGCGCAGGGTGCCGGTGATGCAGCGTTGTTCGGGCAGCGTGGCCCGTTCTATCAGTGCCGCCGGTGTGCTGGCGGGGAGTCCGTGGGCGATCAATTGCTCGCAAATGATGGGCAGGGTGCCCAGTCCCATGTAGATCACCACGGTTTGCTGCGGCCGCGCCAGCGCCTGCCAGTCCAGGTTGACCTGGCGGTTTTCCTGCAGGTGTCCGGTGGTCAAGACCAGCGTGCGCGCATGGTCGCGGTGGGTCAGCGGGATACCGCAGGCAGCTGCCGCGCCCTGGGCGGCGGTAATCCCCGGAATCACTGTGAACGGGATGCCTGCGGCGGCCAGCACCTGGGCCTCTTCGCCGCCGCGGCCAAAAATATAGCCGTCGCCGCCCTTGATGCGCAACACCCGGCGGCCCTGGCGGGCCAGGCGCACCATCAGCGCGCCAATCTCTTCCTGCGGCATGGTGTGGCGTGAGGATTCCTTGCCGACATAGATGCGCTCGGCCTGGGCCGGGGCCAGTTCCAGGATGGCATCACTGACCAGGTGGTCGTGCAGCAGCAGCTCGGCGGATTGCAGGGCTCGCAGCGCCTTGACGGTCAACAACTCGGGGTCGCCCGGTCCCGCTCCCATCAAGGTCACGAGTGCGGGGGGAATGGCCTTGTAGCTTGTTTGCTGGGGGATTGGTGCGCAATCGTCCAAATTTCTCATGGTTTTCGTCCTAGGGTCGGCTTGGCATATTGGGCCCGGCCCCACGCGGTCTGTCTTTAATTTAGTCTAAGGACAAATGACTTAAGTCAAGCAATGATAGGCACATGTTGAGTGACAACACCTTCCCGATCAAGGCCGGCCTGTGGCTGTGCCTGGCAGCCGGCCTCGTGGTAACACCGGTCGCAGCCCAGCAGGCGCCCACCCGCGAACAGACGCTGATCCGCATGGTGCGCCAGGACTGCGGTTCCTGCCACGGCATGCACCTGACCGGCGGCCTGGGCCCTGCGCTGACACCAGCGGCCCTGGCCGACAAGCCGGTGGAGTCGCTGGCAGCCACCATTTACGGCGGGCGTCCAGGCACACCCATGCCGCCCTGGAAAGCCATGCTCAGCGAGGCGGAAGCCCATTGGATTGCGCAGCGGCTATTGGCGGGTTTCCCGCAGGAAGCACGGAAATGAACGGTATGAACGGTATGACCCCTAATGCGATGAACCGAAGAAGCCTGCTGGCAGCGTTTGCCGCCATTCCCCTGCTGCAGAGCGGCTGCGCCAGCTGGTCCGCCCCGGCCCTAGAGGGCAGCGGCGATCTGGGTGTGGTCGTGGAGCGCGCGCGCGGCACGGTGGCCATCATCAACACCTCGCGGCGCGAGCTGGTGGCCGAAGTCACGGGTCTGGGCGATCTGTCCCACGCTTCGGTGGTGTTCTCACGCGATGCCCGCTTCGCCTATGTCTTTGGGCGCGATGGCGCCCTGTCCAAGGTCGATGTATTGCAGCGCAAGTTGATTGCACGCATCATGCAGGCCGGCAACTCCATCGGCGGCGCCATCAGCGCCGACGGCACGCTGGTCGCGGCCCAAAACTACGCGCCCGGCGGCGTCAAGGTGTTCGACGCGCAAACGCTGGAGCTGGTGGCCGACCTGCCGGCCGAGTACGCGCCGGGCAAGCTGTCACGCGTCGTTGGCCTGGTCGACCTGCCGGGACGGCGTTTTGCCTACTGCCTGTTCGATGCCAACGCAATCTGGATCGCCGACCTGTCCGACGTGCGCAGCCCCAAGCTGATCAAGCTCCAGAACATTGGCAAATCGCCATACGACGCGCTGGTGACGCCCAATGGACGCCACTACATTGCCGGCCTGTTTGGTGAGGACGGTCTGGCCCTGGTCGACCTGTGGGAGCCGGAGCCGCGCGTGCGCCGTATCCTGGACGGCTATGGCCGCGGGCAGGAGCCCCTGCCGGTCTACAAGATGCCGCATTTGCGCGGCTGGGCCGTTGCCGGCCGCTACGCTTACCTGCCGGCGATTGGCCGCCACGAGGTGCTGGTGGTGGATACACAGAGCTGGCAGGAGGTGGGCCGCATCGCGGTGGCGGGGCAGCCGGTTTTCGTGATCGCGCGACCCGATGGGCGCCAGATCTGGGTCAATTTCGCGGTGCCCGACTACGACAGTGTGCAGGTCATCGACACGCCCACGCAGAAGATCGTTGCCACGCTGACCCCTGGCAAGGCCGTGCTGCACATGGAATTCACGCCGCGCGGTGAGGCGGTTTGGATCAGCTCCCGCGACGACAACCGCGTCAGCGTCATTGACACATCGTCACTGCAAACACTGGCCCAACTGCAAATTGATGCGCCCAGTGGCATCTTTTTCACTTCACGCGCCGCGCGCATGGGATTTTGACGATGCAGTCCACCCCCCTGTGCCCCAGCAGCCTGCCCGATGCGTTGGCGCTGCTGAACCCCTGGCAACGCAATTTTCCCCTGGTGCGTGAACCCTATGCGGTGCTGGCCCGGCAATTAGGACGCTCCAGTGCTGAAGTGCTGGCCCTGCTCAAGGCCTTAAGCAGTGGCGGCGCCCTGAGCCGCATCGGCGGGGTCTTCAGTGCCCATGCCGGCGGCGCTGCGCTGCTGTCGGCGATGGCGGTGCCGCCCGAACGCCTGCACGAGGTCGCGGCCATTGTCTCGGCCCACCCGGGCGTCAACCACAACTACGAGCGGGAAGACCGTTTCAATTTGTGGTTTGTGATGACCGCCTACGACGCCGAATCGCTGGAGCAGGCCATGCTGGGGCTGGAGCGCGACACCAGGCTGGCTGCGCTGCGCCTGCCCATGGTGCGACCCTACCGCATCGACCTCGGCTTCGACCTGCGCGCGTGCGTGGCAGGCGCGCCGATGTCGCAGAACGACCAGCACCTGGCGCCCGTGGTGGCCGACACGGACCGCGCGCTGGCGGCGCTGCTGGAAGAAGGTTTGCCGCTGGTGGAGCGGCCTTTTGACGAATGGGCGCTGGCGCTGGGTTGCGAGGCCGATCATGTGCTGGGCAAGCTGCAGGCCTGGCTGGATGCCGGCACGCTGCGCCGTTTTGGCACCATCGTGCGCCACCATGAGTTCGGCTTTGCTGCCAACGCGATGACGGTTTTCAACGTACCCGCCGACCTGGTCGACGCGCGCGGTGCACGCGTGGCACGGGAGGCCGGTGTAACGCTGTCCTACCGCCGCCAGCCGGCACCTGGTTGGCCGTACAACCTGTATTTCATGGTGCATGGCACCGACCGCGCGGCGGTGCAGGCGGCGATTGCGCGCGTCATCGATAACTGCGAGTTGGGTGGGTTTGCACATCAGGTGCTGTTTTCGCGCCAACGCTTCAAGCAGACCGGTGCGCGGCGCTTTCGCACGTTGCCCGCAGACTGGTGCCAAGCCGGGCCGGCCAGGACCGAGGTTTCCTATGCTGTTGCCTGAAGAAATCCGCCTGATTGACTATCTGCACGGTGGCTTCCCGCTGTCTGAGCGGCCCTATGTAGAGGTCGGCGCCGCGCTGGGCCTGGACGAGGCGGCCGTGATCGCCTCACTGCACAGCCTGCTGGAGCGTGGCTACCTGACGCGCTTTGGCCCGCTGTTCCAGATTGAGCGTGCCGGCGGGCAGTTTGTGCTGGCCGCGCTGCAGGCGCCGGAGGATCGTTTTGAGGAAGTGACGGCGCTGGTCAACGCCTTGCCGGAGGTGGCCCACAACTACCGGCGCGAGCATGCGCTGAACATGTGGTTTGTCATTGGCGCCGAGTCGCCGCAGGCCGCGGCAGAGGCGATTGCCTGCATCGAGGCTGACACCGGTTTAAAGGTTTACGCGTTCCCGAAAGAGAAAGAGTTTTTTGTCGAGTTGCGACTGCCCTTGGGTAGCGGCAGCGCGACCGCTGGAGGCACACATGGCCCTGTCTGACTTTGACCGCCAGTTGATCGCTGCCACCCAGGGCGGTTTGCCGCTGGTGGTGCGGCCGTATGACGCAGTAGCCGAGCGTCTGGGCGTCAGCAGCGCGCAGGTGCGCGAACGCCTGGTGCAGATGCAGGCCGAGGGGCTGATCCGCCGCATCGGCGCGGTGCCGAATCACTACCGCCTGGGCTTTGTTGCCAATGGCATGAGCGTGTGGGATGTGGACGACGCGCAGGTGGATCGCCTGGGTGAGCAGATCGGCGCGTTGCCCGGCGTCAGCCACTGCTACCGGCGTCCGCGCTACGCCGGCGTCTGGCCCTACAACCTGTTTGCGATGCTGCACGGGCGGGATCGCGCCGAAGTCGAGGCACAGGCCGAACACCTGCGAGCACTGCTGGGCACAGCCTGCCGCGCGCACGAGATTTTGTATTCCACCGCCATCCTGAAAAAGACCGGATTGCGGCTGGCAAAAATGGGGCAGAACGCCACTACAGAAAGCTGAAAAAACATGTTTCGCATCACCCAATTTATGCGTGAGTTGGCCAGTGCCCAGGCCAGCGGCGTCTATCCCGCACCGGCGCGCCGCGCCGGCGCCGCCTTGTCCCGGCGTGGCCCGGTCGTGATCTGGAATCTGATCCGCCGCTGCAACCTGACCTGCAAGCACTGCTACGCGCAATCGGCCGACCACGACTACGCCGGTGAACTGAGCACGCAAGAGGTCTTCAACGCGATGGATGATCTGAAGGCAGCCGGCGTGCCGGCCTTGATTCTGTCCGGCGGCGAGCCGCTTTTGCGGCCGGACTTCTTCGAAATCGCGCAGCGCGCCAAGGACATGGGTTTTCACACCAGCTTGTCCAGCAACGGCACGCTGATCGACGAGCCCATGGCCGACACGATTGCGGCGCTGGGGTTTGACTATGTCGGGATCAGCCTGGATGGTCTGAAGGCCACGCACGACAAGTTCCGCCGCCTGGACGGGGCATTCGATTTGAGCTTGGCCGGGGTGCGCTTTCTGCACGCCCGCGGCATCAAGGTCGGCCTGCGCTACACCATGACGGCGCTCAATGCGCACGACTTTCCGCCGCTGTTGGAGCTGATGCGCGAGGAGGGCGCCCACAAGTTCTATTTTTCGCACCTGAACTACGCCGGGCGCGGCAACATCCACCGCGGCAAGGACGCCCACCACATGGCCACGCGGGAAGCGATGGACCGGCTGCTGGACCGCGCCTGGGACGCCGCGGTCCAGGGCCTGGATGAAGAATATGTGACAGGCAACAACGATGCCGACGGCCCCTACCTGCTGCACTGGCTGGAGAAACGCGAGCCGGAGCTGCATGCCCGCTTTGGACCGGATGTGCGCCAGCGCCTGGTCGCCTGGGGTGGCAACTCCAGCGGCGTGAACGTAGCCAACATCGACAACCTGGGGATCGTGCACCCCGACACCATGTGGTGGCACCACGCCCTGGGCAGCGTGCGCGAGCGCAAATTTGCCGACATCTGGCAGGACACCACCGACCCGCTGATGGCCGGCTTGAAAGCCAAGCCGCGCAGCGTGAGCGGGCGTTGCGCGCAGTGTTCGCAGTTTGACATCTGCGGCGGCAACACCCGCGTGCGCGCCCAGCAATTGACGGGTGACGCCTGGTCCGAAGACCCGGGCTGCTATTTGCAGGATGAGGAAATCGGCGTGCAGCCCTCGCAAGCCGCCGTGGTCCTGGGCGGCAGCAGCGCAAAAGTCATCCGGCTGGTGGAGGTGGCCCGTGCGTGATGCGATCCGGGGTTTGACGGCAGTGGTGGCGTTGTCGCTGCTGCCATTGGCCGTGCTGGCCCAGTCGGCGCCCATCGACGCTGGGGCGCTATTTCAACAGCATTGCGCGAGTTGCCACGGTGTGCAGCGCACCGGAATCATGGGGCCGGCGCTATTGCCCGAGAGCCTGGAGCGCCTGCGCAAGCCCGAGGCGCTGAAGGTCATCACCACGGGCCGGCCGGCCACGCAGATGCCAGCGTTCAAGGACACGCTGAAGGCCGACGAGATTGCCGCGCTGGCGCAATGGATCTACACCCCGGTGGAGCCGGCGCCGCGCTGGATCGAGTCCGATATCAAGGCCTCGCATGTGCTGCTGGCGGATGCCACCAAGCTGCCGGACAAGCCGTCGTGGAGCGCCGATCCCATGAACCTGTTCGTGGTGGTGGAGGGTGGCGACCACCATGTGTCACTGGTTGACGGCGACCGGTTCGAGCGCATCCACCGCTTCCCCAGCCGCTACGCCCTGCACGGCGGCCCCAAGTTCACGCCCGATGGACGCTTCGTGTTTTTCGGCTCGCGTGATGGCTGGATCACCAAATACGATCTGTGGAACCTGACCGTGATCGCGGAAGTGCGTGCCGGCCTGAACATGCGCAATGTCGCCGTCAGCGGTGACGGCAAATGGGTGATGGCGGCCAACTACCTGCCGCACAGCGTGGTGCTGTTCGATGCGAACCTGAACCTGGTCAAGACTATCCCGGCCACCACGCAGGACGGCAAGTCCAGCTCGCGCGTCTCGGCGGTGTATGACGCGGCGCCGCGCAACAGCTTTGTCGTCGCCCTCAAGGACATTGCCGAGCTGTGGGAGATCAGCTATGACCCCTCTGCCAAGGCCGGTTTCCAGAGCGTGCGGCGCACGCTACTGGACGAGCCGCTGGACGATTTCTTTTTTGACCAGCGCTACCAGCATGTGCTGGGCGCAACACGCCCAAAAACTGATGGCCAGCCCAGTGCGCAGGTGGTGAATCTGGACGCGCAGCGCAAGATCGCCGAGTTGCCGATTGCCGGCATGCCCCATCTGGGCTCCGGCATCACCTGGGCCTGGAACGGCACCACGGTTCTGGCCAGTCCCAACCTCAAGGGCAATGCGATTGACGTTATCGACATGCAAAGCTGGAAGCTGATACGCACCATTGCGGTACCCGGCCCCGGCTTCTTCATGCGCAGCCACGAAAACAGCCGCTATGCCTGGACCGACTCGATGATGAGTCCGACCGCGAAAGACACCTTGACGCTGATCGACAAAGCCACGCTGGAGCCGGTGGCCCAGGTGCGCGAACCCGGCAAGACACTGGCGCATATCGAGTTCACGAAAGACGGTCGCTATGCCCTGGCCAGTGTGGGGGAAATGGACGGTGCGCTGGTGGTGTATGACGCACAGACGCTGAAGGAAGTCAAGCGGCTACCCATGAGCAAACCGGTTGGCAAATACAACGTCTGGAACAAGATCAGCCGTTCGGAGGGAACGTCGCACTAGAGTCAAAAGTGCCAACGGCTGAAGAAATGAGGTTGACGAGCCTTGACCCCAGCACTGGCTCCACAGTTAGGGCTGCTTGGTTCCCCACCTGACCCGGTTGGCCGCTTCACCATGTGGGAAGGCCCGTCAGCCTGAATTGTACCCACAAGCGCAGCCTCTTAAAGTGGTGTCGGGCTGCTGGGGGTGCCTTTGATGGACGAAAAACGGAATCCGTTGCGACCGGCCGCCTTGGCGTCGTACATGGCGTGGTCGGCTCGGGCCATGAGTTCTGCCGCTGTTCGGCCATCGTCGGGAAACTGGCTGATTCCGATACTGAAGCCGACCTGCAGCTCCTGACCGTTGTGGAGAATGGGGGAGCGAACACTTTCCAGCAGCTTTTCCGCAATGGCGGTGATGTCTTCGCGGTGTGCCGGGTTGTCCAGCAGCACCACAAATTCGTCCCCCCCCATGCGTGCCACGGCATCGGCTTTGCGGGTGGTTGCATTCAGGCGCAGCGCCACGATTTTGAGAACTGCGTCGCCGCCGTCGTGGCCCCAGCGGTCGTTGATGGTTTTGAAATTGTCGACATCAATGAACAGCAACGCAAAACGTTGCTTGCTGCGCTGCGCGCGAGCCACGGCATGGTCCAGACGCTCCTGGAACGCGCGCCGGTTGGGCAGTCCGGTCAGTGCGTCGTGTCGGGCCAGGTGTTCAAGCTCCAGGCGATTCTCATGCAGCGCGGCGAGTTGCTGACGGATCTCGTTTTGCATCATGTCAAAACTGCGGGCAAGGACACCAATTTCATCCTGCCTGTCGATGGCCAGTGTGGCCACCTGGTGCCCATTGGCGAAACGCTGGACCGCCGTACTCATCGAGTTGATGGGGCGTGTAACCGCACGCGCCACCACCGCCGCCAGCAGAACACAGGCGACGCCCAAACCGATAACCAGCTGCAATATGACCCCTCCCAGTCTGTCGGCCTGTTCGAGCACGAGGGCCAGCGGCTGTGCCAGCCCAACGATGAGGCGGTCCTCATCGCTACTGATCTTGACGACGCGGCCCACAAATGCCGCTACGACGGGAGCGTTGGCGTACTTGCCTGTTTGCACCTCGGTCACAACACTGCTGGCGCGACCCTCCATCAGTGCATTGGTCGCTTCAAATTCCTCCTGCACGAACACGCGTCGGCCCTTGTCAAAGCCGAAGGCCTGGGAAGGGTCTGGGTGGACGACGTAGTCACCATTGCGATTCGCCAAGAACAACTGGTAGTCCTTCGGCAGATCCGCCCGCAGGGAGGCAAAGACACCATTGAGGTCAAGATTGATGACTACGACCCCCACGGTCTTGCCTTGTGGGTCCTGAACGGGTGTGGCCAGTATGACGGAGGGTTGGTCCAGCCCGGCATGTGCGCCACGCTCGTGGTTGATGACCAGGCGCGACAGGAAAGTGGCTCCGGTGGCCAGCTTCAATGCACTGGAGACATAGGAGAAATGGCCTTTTTCCTGCAAATCGTCTCCGCGGACCCGCACCAAGCGATCCTCCGCGCGATCAACGCGCACCCGCTCCAGCCCGTTGTCACTGGCGGAAATGAGCCGGATCTGAAAGTAACTGGGATTGGCAAGCATCATTTGTTCCATGAGCGTGCCCATTTGGTCCTCGTCCGGCAGAGATCGGCCCTGTGCCGCCAATGCCGCCGCGGGGTGCCCGGCGAGTAGCTGCAGGTTGCGCGAAACCTCCTCACGGCTCAGTGTGATGCGCCGGGTCAATACTCTCGTCGTCGTCAGTAGTTCGGCTTTGGCAGACTGCACCAGCAGGCTGCGGCTGGCCTGGTAGGCATAAAAGCCTGTGACCCCTGACGCCAGGACGCCGACCATCGCCAATAGCAGCCCGAGTTTGACCGCAATGCCGAGTTTCATGGGGCCAGGACTTTCTTGGCACGGTCACCCGAAAGAATACGCTCCCACAACATGCTTCTGCGTTCGACATCTTCAACAGGCTCCAGCCATTGGAGCCTATCCTGGTGGCGCAAAGTCTGCGTCTCGGAGGTGGTGTTGGCCAGGCCCTGTCGTGTAACCAGTGCGTTGGAGGGCTGGGGTTCCAGGAGGTAGTCAATCCAGGCAAGTGCAAGTTTCGCGTTGCGGTTGCTGCGGGTAATAGCCCAGCAATCGAGCCAGGCCAGTGCGCCTTCTTTTGGCATCGCGTAGCCCACTTCCAATCCTGCAGCCTTTAACAATTGCACCTGCTGGGAGCCGTAGTTGGCAAACATCAATGCCGTGACCCCTGCTTTGAACATCTCCACCGATTCCTCGGGCTGGCTGTAAAAACCCTGGGCGTTGCGACGCAGGGCGATCAACTGCTCGACGGCAGCGGGCCATTCCTTGCTGTCGATTCGAAAGGGTGTCGAGTCGCCCAGCGCCTGTGCAGCAAGTGAAAAGTTGTGCGAGCCGCCGTTGTACAACAATACCCTTCCACGGTAGCGGGGATCCCACAGGGCGCGTATGGATGTGGGCGGTTCCTTGATTTGTTTTCGGTCGTAGATCAACCCCATTTCCGCATAGGTGTAGGGGATGGCAAATACCTTGTTGTCATGCACCAGGCCTGGTATGGCCTTGAGGTCCTTGAAACGCGGCAGCTGCGTCGCGATATTGGGTATGGCGCGGGTGTCGACCGGTACCACGAGTCCGGCTTGGATGTATCGCTGGAGTTCGGCGGTGTTGACGGCAAAGACGTCGAAGTCTTCTGCCTTGTTCTTGCTGAGTTTTTGCCACATGACTTCATCGGAGTCGATGAAGGTGACTTCGACCTTACTGCCCGTTCGCTGTTCAAAAAGCTTGACCAGATCGGGGTCTGCATAACCTGGCCAGGTAAGTACCCGCAGCTTGTCCTGCGCCAGTGCGCTGGCGCCCACAGGCACGATCAGTGCGATGACCAAACCGCGAATCAGACGAAGCTTGCGGGAAAAAAGAGGCGCCATGTCGGTCATATCGACGAAAAATGAACCTGACTTCAGTCTATAGCAAGGGCGGCCCGTTGCCCAGAGGGCTTTCGTCCTGTGGGCTGGGTTGCTGCCCTTTAGAATCACCGCATGTCCTACCTCGTGCTCGCCCGCAAGTACCGCCCCCGCAATTTCACCGAAATGGTGGGGCAGGACCATGTCGTGCAAGCCCTGACCAATGCGCTGACTACCCAGCGCCTGCACCACGCCTACCTGTTTACCGGTACGCGCGGCGTGGGAAAGACCACGGTGTCACGCATTTTGGCCAAGTCGCTGAACTGCCAGGGCCCGGACGGAACCGGTGGAATAACCGCTACCCCTTGCGGCGTCTGCCAGGCGTGCTCTGATATTGATAGCGGACGGTTTGTTGATTACACCGAATTGGACGCGGCATCGAACCGTGGCGTGGACGAGGTGCAGGCCCTGCTGGAGCAGGCGGTCTACAAGCCGGTGCAGGGGCGCTTCAAGGTCTTCATGATCGACGAGGTGCATATGCTCACCAACACTGCCTTTAACGCCATGTTGAAGACGCTGGAAGAGCCGCCCGAATACCTGAAGTTTGTGCTGGCCACGACCGACCCGCAAAAGGTGCCGGTCACCGTGCTGTCACGCTGCCTGCAGTTCAACCTGCGGCCAATGGCGCCTGAGACGATTCGCGAACACCTGGCCAAGGTGCTGGAGGTGGAGCAGGTCGGCTCTGAGGTGCAGGCCCTGCGCCTGCTGGCCCGCGCCGCACGCGGCTCCATGCGCGACGCGCTGAGCCTGACCGACCAGGCCATTGCCTTTGGCTCCGGTCAGTTGCAGGAGGCCACGGTGCGCCAGATGCTGGGCAGTGTGGACCGCTCCTATGTGTTCCGCCTGATCGAGGCGCTGGCGCTGGGCGACGGCAAGGCAGTGGTCGAGACCTCCGAGACCCTGCGCCTGAACGGCCTGAGCGCCGCATCCACGCTGGAAGAAATGGCCACCGTGCTGCAACGCATGGCGGTGGTGCAGGCCATGGGTGGTGGTGTCGATGACGACAGCGATCCCGAGGCCGCAGACACCGCGCGCCTGGCTGCCATGATGCCGGTCGACGAGACCCAGTTGCTGTGCAGCATCTGCCTGCATGGCCGCGCGGACCTGGGTTTGGCACCTGACGAATACGCTGCGCTGACCATGGTGCTGCTGCGACTGCTGGCGTTCAAGCCCCAAGGCGCTGCGGCACTGGCTGAAAAAAAAACTCTAAATAGGGCTGCGACGGCGCCCGTCCAACCGGCTGGACCCGCCTTGGTTGCCGCCCCCGTGGTGGCTGTGGCGCCCTCACCAGTGACCAAGCCGCCAGTGATGGCGCAGCCGGCACCCGCCAGCACCAGAACGCCGGTCGTGCAACCCTGGGAGGATGATCCCCAGGTGCCGGCCGCTGAGCCGCCCCCGGGCCAGCAGCTGGTCGTGCGGGAGTCCGCCAGACCCGGCGCGCATTCCGAGTCGGCCGACGCGGCCATGGATGCGGAATTTCTCGATGAGTTGGAGATAAATGAGCCGTTAGCCCTCGTGGAACATGCGCAGCCTGCTACGAAAGTTGTAGCGGTCCCGGTGCGCACTCAGGCCGAGTCGCGCTCCGACGTGACGGCGCAGCAGGGTGCGCCCGTGCTGGTACCTACCGAAGAGGGCGACTTCTGGCACGCCACCGTGCAACAGCTGATCAAGGCGGAGGCCATCAACGCCATGGTGCGGGAACTGGCGCTTCAATCCCAACTGGTGGCGCGCGATACCGACCAATGGATTCTGCGCGTCGAGCGCGAGTCGCTGAACCAGAGCGGCAGCCGCGACCGTCTATCGGCGGCTTTGCAGAATGCCGGTTACGCGGTCAAGTTGGTCGTGGAAATTGGTCGCGTGACCGACTGCCCGGCGCGGCGCAACACGGCGGCGTCGGCCGAGAAGCAACTGGCCGCGGAGAAGATTATTTTTGACGCACCATTTGTGCAGGCCATGATGCGGGACTTTGGCGCGAAAATCGTGCCTGGCTCTATCAAACCTCTTTAGTCAGTTGGGGTCAGTGCACATCGCTTCGCGAGTGGTCTGACCCACAAGTTTATTGCAACCCAAAAGGAAAACCATGTTCAACAAAGGACAACTCGCCGGCCTGATGAAACAAGCCCAGGCCATGCAGGACAACATGAAAAAAGCCCAGGACGAGCTGGGCAATATCGAGGTCACCGGTGAGTCCGGTGCCGGGCTGGTCAAGGTCACCATGACCTGCAAGCACGATGTCAAGCGCATCACCATCGACCCCAGCCTGCTGGCCGAGGACAAGGACATGCTGGAGGACCTGGTGGCAGCGGCATTCAACGCGGCGGTTCGCAAGGCAGAAGATACGTCCAGCGAAAAGATGGGCAAGCTCACTGCAGGCATGCCCGGCTTGCCCGGCGGCATGAAGTTCCCGTTTTGATGCATTGACGCGTGGCGGATTCCAACTCACTGGATGTGCTGATCCAGGCGCTCAAGCGCCTGCCAGGCGTGGGTATCAAATCGGCCCAGCGCATGGCGTTTCACTTGTTGCAGCACGACCGGGGCGGGGCCCAGGCACTTGCGCGGGCGCTGGAGCAGGCCGTGGGCAATACCAGGCACTGCGAGCGCTGCCACACGTTTACCGAAGGCGCGGTGTGTGCTACCTGCCTGGACCCGCGGCGTGACCACAGCAAGTTGTGTGTGGTGGAAACACCGGCCGATCAGTCGGCCTTGGAGCGCACGGGGGCTTACCGGGGGCTGTATTTTGTGCTGATGGGCAAGCTGAGTCCCCTCGACGGTATTGGTCCGCACGACATCGGTTTGAAAAAACTGTTCGATCGCGCGCTCGATGGTGAGGTGCAAGAGCTCATTCTGGCCACCAATTTCACGGCCGAGGGCGAGGCCACGGCGCATGTGATCAGCGAAGCACTCAAGGCGCGCGGCCTCGGTGTGACCCGCCTGGCGCGTGGCGTGCCTGCCGGCAGTGAACTCGAATATGTAGACCTGGGCACGATAGCCCATGCCCTGGTCGACCGACGCTAGTCAAACCAATAGCTTTTTTGTTCATGCAAACCATACATTTCACACTCGCCTACTGGTGCCTGCTGGTGGCGGCACTGTTGCCCATTGCCTGTGCGGGCTTGGCCAAGTCGGGCATGTTTGGCAAGCCGCGCCGTGAAGGCGGCTACGACAACGAGAATCCGCGCGCCTGGCTGGCCCGGCAGAAAGACTGGCGTGGCCGTGCCAATGCGGCACAGGCCAATAGTTTTGAGGCGCTGCCATTTTTCATGGCTGCGGTCATCATTGCCCACCAGTTGGGTGCACAGCAGGGGCGGCTCGACATCCTGGCGTTCATGTTTGTGGTGTTGCGCATCCTGTACATCATGATGTACGTTGCCGGCATGGCCAATGTGCGCAGCATCGTCTGGACCGCCGCTTTCGCCGTCAACGTCGCCATCCTGTTTATTGGCTACCGCTAGGCGGTCGTTCTTAGCGTTTCGCCACCCGGGTGGCGGGTGCGCGGCCCTTTGCGGCCCCCCGATTGGGCGCAGCCTTGCGGGACGCAGACCGTGTGCCAGTGTTGCTGCGCTTGGACGGTGCAGGGGCCAGAAACACGACGACTTGCTGTCCCGATTTGAAGTTTGCGGACATGCTCACCTTGTTCCACTGTGCTACCTGATCGGCATTGACACGGTACTTGCGGGCGATGCTGGCCACGTTCTCCACCTTGCCAGCCTTGACCAGCGTCCTTTTGAGCACGACCTCCGGTGCCAGTGATAGCTGCCCGTTGTCCGCCACTTTGACGGCGACATCCTGGAGCATGGTGTTGGAGCGAGGTACCAGCAGCGACGACCCGGCCTTGATCACGACCCGCGGTGGAATGGCATTGACCGCGCGAAACTCTCCTTCGCTCATGCCCACGCGCTTGGCGGCATCCGCTGGTCGCATCGTAGTGGGTGCCACCCAGACGGTCCAGCTGGCCAGCCGCCCGCCGCCGTAAGACTCCAGGTTGCTCTGGAACACTTCGGCATTGTCCCAGGGCAGCAAGACCTGTGGGGTGCCGGCCGCCATGATGACCGGGCGATTGATGGATGGATTGAGCGCCTTGAAGTCTTCCAGGGGAACTTCAGCCAGTCGTGCTGCCAGTGCCACGTCGATATCGCGGCGGATGGTGACTGACTGGAAGTAGGGGTGGTTCTCGATCACGGGCAGTTTGGAGTTGAACAACTCCGGGCGGCCAACGATGTTCTTGACGGCTTGCAGCTTGGGCACATACAGCCGTGTCTCCATCGGCATGTTCAGGTCCAGATAGCCCTGGGGTTGTCCTGCGCGCTGGTTCTTGGCAATGGCGCGGCCCACGCTGCCTTCTCCCCAGTTGTAGGCAGCGAGTGCAAGGTGCCAATCGCCAAACATGCCGTGGAGTTTTTGCAAATAGTCCAGCGCCGCGCGGGTGGAGGCCAGTACATCGCGCCGGTCGTCCCGGAAGGCATTCTGTTTGAGTTCAAAGTATTTGCCGGTGGCCGGCATGAATTGCCACATGCCAGCGGCTTTGGCACCCGAGACGGCCTGGGGGTTGAACGCGCTCTCGATGAAGGGCAGCAGCGCCAGTTCAGTTGGCATGTTACGCAGTTCCAGCTCTTCAACGATATGGAAGAGATACTTCTTGGACCGCTCGGTCATGCGAAAGATGTAGTCGGGGCGCGTGGCATACCACTGCTCTCGGTCACGCACCAGGTCGCTGTCCAGGTCCGGCATGGCGTAGCCCCGGCGAATGCGGTCCCACAGGTCAACCGGTGCGGCCAGGGGAACCACGGTTCGGGATGAGGTGAGTTGGGCATTGATGGGTGCGAGTGGCGGATGGCTACCGTACGCGCCGCTCGTATCAGGACGGCCGGCGGGCTGCGTACGCGTTCCCATTTCTTGGCTGGGCCGCAAGGTGATCCCGGTCCCGTCACCGGCCGTGGCGCTGCTGCTGGTGGGCGGGGTCGTGGTGCACGCAGTCAGCAATGCGAGGACACACAGGGAGCAGAGTTTGATGACATTCATCGGTATTGGTTTTTCCATTGGCGCAGCGTGGCAAACGCTCCGTTGAGAGCGAGGCCTGCCGCGTCAAACCGGGCGGCCGATGCGACGATCGTCGGTTGGTCACTGCGCAAGAACGGATTGATCTGGCATTCTGTCGCGATACTGGATGGCAGCGTGGGTTGATTTTGCATGCGCAGGGCTTGGCAGGCGGCGTGGTACGCCACGAGACGTGGGTTGTCGGGCTCCACCTCCAGGGCAAACTTCAGGTTGCTCAGGGTGTATTCGTGGGCACAGCATACGCGAGTCGGGCCCGGCAAGGCGCCCAGAGTGGATAGCGACTCCAGCATTTGCTGTGCGGTGCCTTCAAAGAGTCGGCCACAGCCGCCACTGAACAGGGTGTCGCCACAAAAAAGGACCGGTGCCTCGCCGTCGATCTCGCAAAAATAGGCGATATGGCCCGCCGTGTGACCGGGTACGTCCAGCACCTGGAACTTCAGACCCAGGAGTTCTGCGGTGTCGCCGCCACGCAGCCGTCGAATAGGCTCGGGCATGGGTTCAAGGGCGGGACCCAGTACGGATGCACCGGTGGCTTCGCGCAGCGTATCAACCCCTCCAGTGTGGTCGCCATGGTGGTGCGTGACTAAAATGCCCTGCAGTTGCACGCCCTCGTGTTGCAAAGCCTGAAGAACCGGCTGCGCGTCGCCTGGGTCTACTACCAACGCCCTGTGCCCATCGTGGAGCATCCAGATGTAGTTGTCGTCAAATGCGGGTAGCGGTATTAACTTCATGAGCAAACAAATTATAGGTATGCATGACTGGTTCCAGACTCCTGCAGGGCGTTACCTGCTGGAGTGGGAGCGCTTGCGTGTGGATGCTGCCGTGGTTGACATCTTTGGCTACCATGCCCTGCAGCTGGGTGTTCCGGAGCTGGACGGTCTGCAGGCCAACCGCATGCCCCACCAATGGCTGGCGACTGAGCAATCGCCTGATGTTGCTCTGGACCCTGTCAAGCAGCCAGCACTCCTGTGCGATTTTTCGGCGTTGCCGTTTCCGGCCAGCAGTCTGGACCTGGTACTGTTGCCGCACACTCTGGAGTTCAGTTCGGATCCGCATACCGCATTGCGGGAGGTGGAGCGCGTGTTGGTGCCAGAGGGGCGGGTGGTCATTTGCGGACTGAACCCTGCAAGTTTGTGGGGCTTGGCGCAAAAGCGGGGCCATCTCTATCGCAGGCTCGGCTTTGGCAACCTGTTTTTGCCAGATGGCGGCGAGTTCATTGGCTATTGGCGGCTGCGAGACTGGCTGCGCCTGCTGGGGTTTGAAGTCGAGGTGGGTGACTTTGGGTGCTACCGTCCTGGGGTGGCCAGCGAGAAATGGCTCCATAGGATGGAGTGGATGGACAAAGCGGGTGCGCGCTGGTGGCCCATATTTGGCGCAGCGTATTTTCTGGTGGCCGTCAAGCGGGTTCGCGGCGTGCGCCTGATGGGGCCGGCATGGAAAACAGTCCCGGCGAGCGCCGGCAAGTCGGTGTCGGTGGCCAATCGCACGCATGACAATTGATTTATCTGCAATGGAGACAAACGTTTGAACGAAGTTGTGATCTACACGGATGGCGCGTGCAAAGGCAATCCAGGCCCTGGTGGCTGGGGGGCTTTATTGCGCTCACCCGATGGTTCCGAAAAAGAACTCTTTGGCGGGGAAATGGGAACTACCAATAACCGCATGGAAATGACGGCCGTGATCCAGGCGCTGCTCGCACTGAAGCGGCCCTGTGCAGTGACCCTGCACCTGGACAGTCAATACGTTCTCAAAGGCATCACCGAATGGCTGGCGGGCTGGAAAGCCAAAGGCTGGAAGACCGCTGCCAAACAGCCGGTCAAAAATGTCGACCTGTGGCAGCAGCTTGACCAGCTGGTGGCCCAGAGCGGGCACCAGATAGACTGGCGCTGGGTCAAGGGCCATGCGGGGGACCCCGGAAACGAGCGTGCCGATGCGTTGGCCAACCGGGGGGTCGAGGTGGCGTTGAGACGGTAGTGGTGCGGTTTTAAAGTTATGCAAAGTATCCGGGCGGGGTACCGCCCCACGGGGTTGGCCGCTGATAATCAGTTTTCACCATGAATAAAAAAGCTTTTTCAACCCATTTCTCCCTGGGTGCCATTGTGGCGGCCTTGTTATTGGCCGCGTGTGGAGACAGAGTCGATCCTGCACCCGCCGCGGCCGCCAGCGCCGCCAGTGCGCCAGCATCGGCGGCACGTGGGCCGGGGCAACCGGTTTCGGTGACCACCTCGGTTGCCGTTGAACGGGATTTTGAGGTGGCACTGGAAGCCATAGGAACGGTCACACCGCTGTCCAGCGTGGACGTCAAGCCGCAGACCAACAGTCTGGTTACCCGGGTGCACGTGAAGGAAGGACAGTTTGTCAAAGCCGGAGAGCTCCTGTTTACGCTCGACGCGCGCCCGGATGAGGCCAATCTTGCAAAAGTCCGGGCCCAAATGGTGAAAGACCAGGCCGTGCTGACCGATGCACAGCGTCAACTGGCGCGTAGCCGCGACCTGATGGCCCAGGGATTCATTTCTCAGGGCGCCCTGGACTCGAGCCAGGCCCAGGTGGATGCACAGTTGGCCAATCTGGTTGCCGACCGTGCGGCGCTCGACGCGGCACAGCTGGCACTGTCCTACAACAGTGTGCGCGCCGCTGGCGCCGGGCGCCTGGGCGCCGTCAATGTCTTTCCGGGTACCGTCGTGCAGGCCAACCAGACCGTGCTCGTCACCATCACCCAGTTGGACCCTATCAATATCAGTTTCAGCCTGCCACAGCGCAATCTGGATGCCGTGCTGGCCGGTTTGAAATCGGGTGGCGCGGTAGTCAATGCCAAACTGGGCGACGCGAAAAACAGTATCAGTGGTCGCTTGCAGTTTGTGGACAACGCGGTGGACGCTGCGACCGGAACCATCAAGGTCAGAGCCCGTTTTGAGAACCGCGAGGCCAAACTCTGGCCCGGAGCCTTTGTAAAAATTGCGCTGGTGTCCCAAACCTTGAAGGGTGCCGTCGTGATTCCGACGACGGCCATTATCCACAGCGCACGCGGGTCCATTGTTTATCTCTCGGACAAGGGCAGGGCCGTTTTGCGTCCGGTCAAAGTGCTGGCGTCGGAAGGTGAGCTTTCTGCGGTGAGTGGTATCGCGGCGGGGGACAAAGTTGTTGTCGAGGGCCGCCAGAACTTGCGTCCCGACGCCCCGCTGGCTGAGCGCTCGGCGAGCCCCGCGTCTGCTGTGCGCCCAGCCTCTTCTGCCGCATCTGCTGCATCAGCTGCATCATGAATCTCTCGGAGCTCTTCATTCGCCGTCCAGTAATGACGGTTTTGCTGAATGTTGCAATCGTGCTGGCTGGCGTGATTGGGTATCGGAGCATTCCCGTTGCAGCCTTGCCCAGCTACGATACGCCCGTTATCAATGTGGGCGCATCCTTGCCGGGAGCCAATCCCGAGACGATGGCGACATCCGTCGCTTTGCCGCTGGAGAAGCAGTTTCAGACAATCCCGGGGTTGGCGGTGATCAGCTCGACCAGCACCTTGGGCAGTACCTCTTTGACCCTGGAATTCGAGGAAGGACGCAATATTGATGGCGCTGCGCTTGACGTGCAGGCCGCCTTGTTGCGTGCGCAGCGCTCTCTGCCGCAGGACATGACCCAGCTGCCCGCATATCGCAAAGTCAATCCGGCGGATGCGCCAATATTGCTGGTGGCTTTGACGTCGCCGTCGATGCCACTGTCGGACCTGCAGGATTACGCTGAACATCTGATATCACCCACGCTCTCAACGATTGATGGGGTCGCCCAGGTCAATATCTTTGGTTCCAAGCGTTTTGCGGTGCGCGTACGCGTTCAGCCCGAGTCGCTTGCAGCGCGCAACATCAGTCTTGAAGAATTGTCTGCAGCTTTGCGCTCGGCCAATGTCAACACCCCGGTGGGGACGCTGGAAGGCACCAAGCAATTGTTGACGCTGCAGGCCAACAAGCAGCTACGCAATGCGGCTGAATTTTCGGACTTGATTGTGGCCAGCCGCAATGGCATTACCGTGCGGCTGAAGGATGTTGCCCAGGTAGAAGACAGTGTTGAAACCGTCAAGTCCTACGCGAACCTGAACGGAGAAGCTTCCATCACGTTGGCGATTTTGCGCCAACCCGGTGCCAATACGGTGCGGGTGGTGGACGCCGTCAAATTGGCAATGCCCAAGCTCAAGGAGCAGATGCCCCAGTCGGTCAATATGACGCCTGTCAATGACCGTTCGGTGTCGGTGCGCGAGGCGCTGCACGACGTATCCCTGACGCTGATCGGTACGATCGCCTTGGTGGTGTTGGTGATCTTTCTGTTTCTGCGCCGCTTCGTGGCGACCGCGATTCCCACGCTATCGCTACCTGTTTCATTGATTGGAGCAGTTGCACTGTTGTGGGGCATGAAGTACAGCCTTGACAACGTATCGCTGCTGGGGCTGACCTTGGCGGTCGGGCTGGTGGTGGACGATGCGATCGTGATGCTGGAAAACATCATGCGCCATGTCGAGAACGGGGAAGAGCCGTTCAATGCAGCGCTTCGCGGATCCCGTGAAGTCGGCTTTACGATTATTTCCATCTCCACTTCATTGATTGCGGTCTTCATCCCCATATTCTTCATGCCGGGCGTGATCGGACTGTTGTTTCACGAATTCGCGGTGGTGGTGGGTTTGTCGATCCTGGTATCTGCATTCGTATCGTTGACCCTGGTTCCAATGTTGGCCAGTCGTTTCTTGAGCGCTGAACCCCACGAGAAGAAACACAGCTTTCTGATTAATTTTTTTGAAAGAGGGTTCAACGCGACACTACAGGCCTATGGCCGATCACTCGACGTTGCATTGGCGCACCGCAAGATCGTGTTGGGTGTTGCGTTTGTTACGCTAGTGGGTACCGCATGGCTCTTCAATGTCATTCCCAAAGGGTTTTTTCCAGAAGAAGACATTGGCCAGATTACGGTAACAACCGAAGCGGCAGAAGATACCTCCTTCTCTGAAATGGTGCGGCTTCAGGAGCGTGCAGCAGCCGCAATCCGCGCGGATGCCAATGTCTTTGCGGTGAGTTCTTTTAATGGCGGCAGCGGCGCGCAGAATACCGGTCGCATGTTCATTACCCTGAAGCCGCGGGACCAGCGTTTGCCGATGAAGCAGGTGGTTGAGGGGTTGCGGCGCAAACTGCGTGATGTCACCGGCATCAGCGTGTTCATGCGTCCGATTCAGAATCTGCAGCTCGGTGGTCGACCCAGCAAGGCGCAGTACCAATACATTCTGCAGAGTGTCCGGGCCGATGAATTGAACGAATGGGCCGGCAAGTTGCAGGATAAATTGCGGGCGGATCCCCTCTTTCGGGACGTCACAAGCGATGCGCAGTTGCGAGGCCTGCAGGCGCAACTCGACATAGATCGGGACCGGGCCAACTCGTTGGGAATTTCGATTGACTCCATTCGCACTGCGCTTTTTGGCGCGTTTGGCGAGCGCCAGGTGTCCACCATCTATTTGCCCACCGATAGTTACCAGGTGATCCTGGAACTGGCGACGGAGTCCAAACTCGATGAGAGCGCAATCAACAATATCTACGTGCGCGCCTCCACTGGTGCATTGGTACCACTTGCTTCGTTTACCAAGGTCAGGCGATCCGTTGGTCCCACTTCCATCAATCACGTGGGGCAATTGCAGGCAGTTACGGTTTCGTTCAACCTGGCGCCAGGTGCAGCGTTGGGCGACGCAACGGCCCGGATTGAGCGTGCCCGCGCAGAGGTGAATTTACCGAGCTCGGTGATCACGAGTTACGGTGGCGAGGCAGCGGTTTTCAAGAGTTCACAAGGCAATCAGGCTGTTCTGATTGTTTCAGCCTTGTTGGTGATCTATGTGCTGTTGGGCGTGTTGTATGAGAGCTATATTCATCCGTTGACTATTCTTGCCGGGTTACCCTCTGCGGCAGTTGGAGCACTTGCCACCTTGATGCTGTTTGGTCAGGACCTCACAGTGATTGCCATGATTGGCATCCTGCTGTTGATCGGTATCGTCAAGAAGAATGCCATCATGATGATTGACTTCGCGCTGGATGCCCAACGGCACCATGGAATGACTCCCGAGCAGGCGATTCGCGAGGCCTGCGTTTTGCGGTTTCGCCCCATCATGATGACGACCCTGGCCGCATTGATGGGCGCACTGCCCATCGCCGTTGGGTTAGGCGCTGGCGCCGAACTGCGTCAGCCCTTGGGGTTGGCTGTCGTGGGAGGTCTGGTGTTCTCGCAGGCAGTCACGCTGTACATCACGCCGGTTATCTACCTGGCGCTGGACCGATTCAGTGGGCGTGGTCCTGTGACGACACCTGAGGCCATTGTTCGGTGAACCGTTCGCATCAATCGCTGTATCGCTCCATGACATAGGTTCCCGGTGCTTTGCCCAGGGATGCAGTCCCGGGAAGTTTGCGTGCGGCCCGCGGTAAGGTCGATCGGGCTGCCAGCCAGTCGTGCCATGCGGGCCACCAGGAACCATCGCAATGCGACGTGTTCGCGATCCATTTGTCCGGCTCAATCCACGGGCTATGGGCCAGCCGTGTGCCGATCTGGTAGCTTCGGTTGGGATGGCCGGGTTCTGAGATGATGCCCGCGTTGTGGCCGCCACTGGTGAGTACAAAGGTGATCTCGGAATGGCACAAGTGATGCAATTTGTACACAGACCGCCAGGGAGAAATGTGGTCACGTTGCGTGCCGACCAGGAAAACCGGCTGGTGGATGTCGCTCAGTGAGACCGTATGGCCGTTGACACGGTAGCTGCTGGTGGCCAGGGCGTTGTGCAGGTAGAGTGACGTGAGGTATTCGTGGTGCATGCGAGCGGGCATGCGGGTGGTGTCTGCATTCCATGCCATCAAGTCGCTGGGTTGTTCCCGCTCTCCCATCAGGTATTCACGCATTTGCCGCGTCCAGACCAGGTCACGCGAATGAAGGAATTGAAAGGATCCTGCCATCTGCTTGCCACTGAGGAATCCTTGCCCGCGTGTCATGTTGTCCAGGAGACCAATTTGGCTTTCGTCTATAAAAAGGCCCAGTTCGCCGGGCTCCGAAAAGTCGGTCTGCGCAGCCAGCAGTGTGAGGGTCTTGAGAGGAGGGAGCTGGCGACCGGTCTCGTTTCCACCGTCCCGAGCCAGCGTTGCTGCCGCGATGGACAGCAAAGTCCCGCCCAGACAGTAGCCCATGGCATGCACCGGAGTGGCTTTCCCGTTGATTGTCCCAATGGCTTTCAGGGCATCAAAGACGCCGAGATGCAGGTAGTCGTCCATGGTCAGCTGGGCGTCTTGTGCGTCGGGATTGTGCCAGGACAACATGAAAACCGTGTGCCCCAGGGACACTAGATGGCGCACCATGGAATTGTGTGGGGATAAATCCAGAATGTAGTATTTCATGATCCATGAGGGAATGATGAAGACCGGCTCGGGATGGACTTTGGGGGTCTGGGGTGCGTAGCGGATCAACTCCACCAAGCGGTTTCGGTAGACCACATCGCCAGGCGTTACTGCGACGTCGCGACCTGGAACAAAGCTTTTGACAGGGGTGGCTGCGGGATCAGGCAGGTGCAACGTGTCTGCCAGCCAACGCTGCATTCCCTCGCGCAGGTGCGCCCCTTGCGTCGCAATGGCGTCCTGCAGCACGACTGGATTCGTGAGCAGCCAATTGGCAGGTGCCATCGCGCCTAGCCATTGGCGGGCAAAGAACTCGGTCTGCGCCGCATGGTGGGCTGTCATGCCTGGCACCGACGACGCTTCTCTCCAGAAGGTCTCGGCATTCCGAAAACCGCTTCGCATCCGGTTGAATGGCCAAGTGGCCCATGCTTCATGGCGAAAGCGTGGATCGTCGTCGGAAGTGCCGCTGCTGGCGTGGACTTCGTCACGTCCTTGAAGCGTATCTGCGGCCAGACGGGTGGCCAGGGCCGCGAGTTCCATCTGGCGGCCTGGGGCGGTCGTCAAGTGCCACGCCCAGTCTGCCATTGCCAATGCTATGGATACCGGCGAGAGGCCTCCTGTCAGCGGGGCCGCGGCATTGTGTAGCAGCCGGTCCAGGCGCTCGGTGGGCGACTCGCTGACCTGCGTTGCGCTGATGGGACTTGGAGTGGTTGGGGTTGGCATGGCGATATAGTTGTGTTCAACCACAAACCGTGGACAGCATTGGCTTGTGGACTAGCAGTCACCTTGGATTTTGCGGAGTAGGGCGCAGACCGCCATTGACACACATCAAAAGTTCGCAACGGGAACAGCCCACTCCGTCGGCCGCCATGCGGACCGTCAACACAGAGCGATGCTTGTCAACCGCCTATGTAACTCATTTCGACCCGGCGCGCCCCAGCTCCTGTGTCTGCGGGCATGGTGCTGCGCAGCGCGGAGTAGCGGTCGGTGCGCTCACTCCAGATGTGTCCGATGGCAGAAGCCAGATCTTCGTCCGTCGCCTTGCCTCTGACCAGGCTTCGCAGGTCGTAGCCCTGGCTTGCGAAGAGGCACAGGTAGAGTTGGCCTTCGGTGGAAATGCGGGCCCGGTTGCAGTCACCGCAAAATGCCTGGGTCACGCTGCTGATGACACCAATCTCTCCGGCCAGTTGGTCGTGCGCGCCGAAGCCGTCCGCGTACCCCCAACGCTGGGCCGTCTCACCCGGGCTGGAGGGCTCCAAGGCCACGAGCGGCAACTCGGTTTGCAGGCGTTGAATGACTTCGGCGGACGGCATGACGTCGTCCATGCGCCAGCCATTGGTGGCGCCCACATCCATGTATTCAATGAACCGCAGCACAATGCCACTGCCCTTGAAATGGCGGGCCATGGGGATGATTTCCTGGTCATTGGTACCACGCTTGACCACCATATTGACCTTGATCGGACCCAACCCGGCTTCTTGCGCGGCATGAATGCCATCGAGCACATCGGCTACCGGAAAATCGACATCGTTCATGGCGCGAAAAACTGTGTCGTCCAGCCCGTCCAGGCTGACGGTTACGCGGTGCAACCCCGCTGCCTTCAACGCGCGGGCCTTGCGGGCCAGCAGGGCGCCATTGGTCGTCAACGTCAGATCCAGCGGGCTACCCTCAGTGGTACGCAGGGCCGCCAACTTCTCAACCAAGACCTCAATGTTCTTGCGCAACAGCGGCTCTCCACCGGTGAGCCGGATTTTTTGCACACCGTGGTTCACAAATTGCTGTGCGATCCGGACAATCTCTTCAAACGACAACAGCGCGGAGTGGGGCAGGTACGCATAGTCCTTGTCAAAAACTTCCTTGGGCATGCAATAGCCGCAGCGGAAATTGCACCGATCCGTGACGCTGATGCGCAGGTCGCGCAGATGACGTCCCAAGGTGTCGCTCACCCGGCCAGTGGCGGGCATCCGGCTCGCTGGTACCAGGGACGCGGCGGGCAGGGGGTGGCTGCCGGCGCGCAGATCGACCAGGGGAATAACTTTGGGGCTGAAACGTTCCGTCATGCTGGCTATTGTCCATAAAAAAGGCCCGCATGCAGCGGGCCCGGGTATAGAGCGGGGCAGCTTAGCCGCCGTGAATCTTCATCATCAATGGAACGATCAGCAGTGCCACGATGTTGATGATCTTGATCAGCGGGTTGATGGCTGGGCCTGCTGTGTCCTTGTAGGGGTCACCCACGGTGTCGCCGGTCACGGCTGCCTTGTGGGTTTCAGAACCCTTGCCGCCGTGGTGGCCGTCTTCAATGTACTTCTTGGCATTGTCCCAGGCACCGCCACCGGTACACATGGAAATGGCCACAAACAGACCGGTCACGATGGTGCCCATCAGCAGGCCGCCTAAAGCGGCTGGGCCGAGGACCAAGCCGACCAGAATCGGTGCCACGACGGGCAACAGACTCGGGATCATCATTTCCTTGATGGCGGCGGTGGTCAGCATGTCGACCGCGGTGTCGTACTCGGGCTTGCCGGTACCATCCATGATGCCCTTGATGTCGCGGAACTGGCGGCGCACTTCGACCACCACGGAGCCTGCGGCGCGGCCCACGGCCTCCATCGCCATGGCACCAAACAGGTAGGGAATCAGGCCGCCAATGAACAAACCAATGATGACCATGGGGTTGCTCAGGTCAAACGTGATGTGGCGTCCGTAGGCTTCGAGCTTGTGGGTGTAGTCGGCAAACAGAACCAGAGCCGCCAGACCTGCAGAGCCAATGGCATAGCCTTTGGTCACGGCCTTGGTGGTATTGCCCACGGCGTCCAGCGGGTCGGTGATGTCACGCACGCTTTTTGGCATTTCCGACATTTCGGCAATACCGCCGGCGTTGTCGGTAATGGGGCCATAGGCGTCCAGGGCGACCACAATGCCGGCCATGCTGAGCATGGACGTGGCGGCAATGGCAATGCCGTACAGCCCAGCCAAGGCAAACGCTGTGTAGATGGCCATGCAGACAAAAATCACGGGCCATGCGGTCGAGCGCATGGATACACCCAAACCGGCAATGATGTTGGTACCGTGGCCGGTGGTGGACGCTTGCGCGATGTGTTGCACCGGGCTGTATTGCGTGCCCGTGTAGAACTCGGTAATCCACACCAGAGCGGCGGTCAGTACCAGTCCAACGGCGCACGCACCAAACAGTTTCATCTGCGCGCCGGTACCGCCCAAGGCGTTGTCCGCAATCATGGACTGCGTGACAAAGTAGAACGCGATCAGCGACAGAACACCTGCAACCGCCAGGCCCTTGTACAGGGCGGGCATCACGTTCTTCATGCCGGGCGAGGCCTTGACGAAGAAGCAGCCAATGATGGAGGCCACAATCGACACCGCACCCAGAGCCAGCGGATAGACCACCGCGCTCATACCGCCACCGGTGACCAGCAGCGCGCCCAATACCATGGTGGCGATCAGCGTCACGGCGTAGGTTTCAAACAAGTCGGCTGCCATGCCGGCGCAGTCACCCACGTTGTCGCCCACGTTGTCGGCAATCACGGCCGGGTTGCGGGGGTCGTCTTCCGGAATGCCGGCTTCAACCTTGCCCACCAGGTCGGCGCCCACGTCGGCACCCTTGGTGAAAATGCCACCGCCCAGACGGGCAAAGATGGAAATCAGCGAGGAGCCGAAAGCGAATCCGATCAGCGGGTTCAACATGGCAGCCATGTTGCTGGCCGGTGTCAGGTTGCCGTTGCCGACCAGGAACCAGAAGAAGCCGGTTACGCCCAGCAGGCCCAGGCCCACGACCAGCATGCCGGTGGTGGCGCCGCCGCGAAACGCGACGTCCAGTGCGGGGCCAATGCCACGGGTGGCAGCCT
>ERZ724517.210-NODE-210-length-36038-cov-5.786010_pt1 | contig 36038 bp, 27 predicted proteins | sample MGYA00376050_ERZ724517 | MGnify/ENA primary metagenome ERZ724517 (study PRJEB28724, sample SAMN07190886) | activated sludge metagenome | isolation source: activated sludge of sewage treatment plant in Hong Hong | place: USA: Christiansburg, Virginia | collected... | reverse complement strand
TAAAAGGTATTGTTGATTTTTTTTTTTTTATTTTACCAAAAGAATAGAATTTAAACCATTGGCGTATTTTAATCTTCAAACGATGTTCGTATCGGTATCTTTAAACTAATATGCCTGACGTTTTTACAGAAAATACAGTAAGTAAAATTGCTTTACCTAAAAACAGTAATTTGATAAATTATTCTGTTTTAAACGAATTTTATTCTCCGTCACCTTTTAGAAGTTTTTCGATAAAATATGTAGTCGATGGTTCCGAATTATATTCAGTTAATGGAAACAAATACATCATAAAAAATCAACAATACCTTTTAGCTAATAAGTTTAGTGAAGGATTCGTAGAAGTTGATAGCAAAAAATCTGTTACTGGAATATGTATTGATGTGGCTCCAAATATCTTGTCAGAAGTTGTAGCTAGTTACTTAAAACCAGATACTAGTTTTGTGGATATAGATTTAGATCGTTTTTTTAATACTCCAAGTTTTCTCGAAAATAAATACAATGCCAGCCAAACTCACTTAGGTCAATTTATGTTAGGCTTGGAGTCAGTTTTGCTAAATAATCCAACAAGTGAGCTAAATCTTAGTAATGAGTTTTATTACACGCTTGCAGAAAAAATTGTTGCAGATCATATCCCTGTATTTAAGCAATTTCAGTCGATTAATGCTGTAAAATCCGAAACTAAGAAGGATTTGTTACGAAAACTATATAATGGAAAAGATTATATAGATTCATGTTTTACTTCAGCGCTTTCTATTGAATCCATAGCATTTGAGGTTGGCCTTTCCGAATACCATTTTTTTAGATTATTTAAATCGTTTTTTCTGTAAGCCCTCATCAATACATTATTCAAAAACGACTTTGTTTTGCGAAATCTATTTTGAAAAAGGAACAGCTCGATATTTCTTCAGTATCAATGCTATCAGGCTTTTCTGATATTTACAGCTTTAGTAAATCATTTAAAAAACATTTTGGATATTCTCCTTCAAAATTCCTCGCTTAAAATTAGCAGCATTTGACAAATGTTATTTTGTTACACCTCTTAACTTTGAATAATTAGTTTTTTATGCGAATTAAAATCATATTTTTTTCATTTTTTGTTACTCTTTCAGTTTATTCTCAGAATATTAAAAGGAAGGGCTCTTTAGGTGTTGGATTATACAATTCGGTTCCCGATAGTATTTATAAAAAAATGAATTTAAAATCCAATAATGGCTCTTTGGTTCAGTTTGTTATTCCACAAACAACAGCCGATAAATTAGGTGTGAAACCTTATGATCTGATTACCAATTGTAATAATGTTGCGATTCAATCCACACCGTCTTTAATACAATTGGCAAAGCATTTTAAAGATGGTGATTCTATTTCATTAATTGTGATAAGAAATAATTCATCGTTAAAATTATTGGGCTTTGTAAAAGGAAAGCCTTATGAGGTGAGTGATAAATTTAAAATAACTTATGGAGAGTTTAAATTTAATGATGAACTTATAAGAACAATATTTAAAGAACCTGTATCTAAAAAAAGTATCGGTACGGTTTATTTTGTTCAAGGAATTTCGTGCTATTCATTAGATAATTTGCAAGCCAATGATCCTACTAAATTGGCTATTGATGCCATGGTTGAGAAAGGATTTAACGTGTATTACGTTGAAAAGAAAGGAATGGGAGATAGTTACAGCACTATTCCATGCGAAGAAATTGGCTTTAACCAAGAACTTGATGTTTTTAAAGAGGGATATAAAAAATTGTTATCATCTAGAAGTCTTGATACAAGCCGTATTTTTATTTTCGGACATTCATTAGGTGGAGTAACAGCTCCATTATTAGCAGAACAATTTCATCCAAAAGGAGTTGTTGTTTATGGTACTGTATTTAAACAATGGGGTGAGTATTTAAAAGATGCAATCATTTATCAGGCAGCATATTATGGGGAAAATTTAGATTCTTTGAAAAGAGCAGTTGCATTGATGGAACCAACATTTAATGATTTATTCTTTAATGGTAAATCTGCTAAAGAACTGGCAAGAGATACAAATCATTTAAAAGTATTAAAACAAGCTTTTGAGTACGATGTGAATACAAATTTAGGTTTAGCAGGTAGAACCATCGAATTTCATCAAGAAATTAATGGTCATAATATGGCAGAGGCATGGAAAAATGCTAACACTAATGTGCTTGCAATATACGGAGAGTCGGATATTGCTGCCAATAATTCGCTTGATCACGAGGCTTTAGTTAAGCATGTCAATAAATATCATCCGGGGAAAGGACGTTTTTTATTAATGCCTAAAACTAATCACATGTTCCAAGAAATAGGAACGATGGATGATTATATTAAAATGCAAACCGATCCATCTAAATATCAATTGTATGCATCACAACACTTTAATACGAAGCTATTTGATATTGTGTGCGAATGGATGGCTATTAATTTGACTAAAAGTAATTCCCCGCCAATTAAATCTATAAAAAAATGAAACAATTAATTTTAAATGCAGGACTGTTTTTTATTTGCTGTATAAGTATGAAATCACTTGCTCAATCTATTTCCACTTGCGGTCAGGCAGAAGTAATGAACGCATGGTTCCAAAAACATCCCGAAAAAAAGGCACAGTTTGATAATTTACGAAATCAAAAATCAATTCAAGTAAATTCGACTAGTAAAATAACGACAGCACCGTCTTATACTATTCCAGTAGTATTTCATATTTTGCACATGGGCGGTGTGGAAAATATTTCAGATGCGCAAGTAATTGATCAGGTTGCAATTTTAAATCGTGACTACCAAAAACAAAATGCTGATACGATTGCGATTATTCCAACTTTCACGAATAACATTGCCAACGTTGGATTTGCTTTTAAATTAGCAACTATCGACCCCGATGGTAATTGTACCAATGGAATTGTAAGACACTATACCAACAAAACTAATTGGGATGCTAATAATTTAAGTGATTTTATATATAGCTGGCCAACTAATCAATACTTAAATATTTATGTTGTAAAAACTATAAATATAAACGCAACGGCTTACACCTTTCTTCCGGGTATTGGTATTCCCGATTCTTGTGATGCGATTGTGTCGATGCACAATATGGTTGGTAGTATTGGCACAAGTCAATTATCATACTCGCGTGTATTAACGCATGAAGTAGCACATTGGTTTAGTATTCCGCATATTTGGGGAGTATCTAATCAGCCTGGAGTTGTTTGTGGTGATGATGGGATAAGTGATACACCAATTACTAAAGGGTTTTCGACTTGTAATACGACGAGTTCAGACGTTTGTACGCCAGGTGTTTTTGAAAACGCACAAAATTATATGGATTATTCGCCATGCAAAATTATGTTTACAAATGGGCAGGCTGCTAATATGCACGCATCGATAAACGGTTCGACAAACGGAAGAAATAATCTCTCTACAAATGCAAATCATATATTAACTGGCGTTGTTAATTCGAGTTTCAGTTGTAATACTTTAGCAGATTTTTATGTGACTAAGTCTATTAATTGCGCAGGAAGTACCTATACCTTTACAAGTTTAAGTCAGTTTGGTCCGTCGGCAGGTAGTTTGCAGTGGAATTTTGTTGGTGGCAGTCCATCTACTTCCACTAACTCTGTTGTAGTAGTTTCTTATCCAGCCGCAGGTGTTTATCCAGTTTCGTTAACCGCAACTAGTGCAAATGGGGCTGACACTGAAACTAAAAATTCATATATAACCGTTGTTAACGGACAAGGAGGATTGACTGTGCCTTATAGTTTTGATTTTGAAGGAGCTACACTACCAAATAATATTGCTATAGTTAATGAGCAATCTGATACAGTTACATGGAAACAGAATATTAGTTTAGGTGCTAATTCTACTAACAAAAGTATTTATATTAATAATTTCCCTGATTCAACTAACTATGGTAATCGAGATTATTTTGAAACACCATTTTTTGATTTCACAAATACTTCTGCACTCAATCTTTCGTATTATTATGCTTACGCAAAACGATATGCAACACAAGCTGATTCTTTTAAAGTTCAGTATTCATTAGATTGCGGAGGTTCATGGTCTAATGTACTTGGTATACCAAATATAAATACAATGGCTTCAAATTCAGGAGGCACATTAAATACGTCTTTTGCGCCAAGTTCATCGCAGTGGAAGTTAGTATCAATTCCATCTGGCTTGCTATCTAATTTAAATAATAAACCCAGCGTAAAGTTTAGATTTTTCTTTAAAGCAGATTATTTTGTAGACGGTGCAAACAATATTTATATCGATCAAATTAATTTAACTGGAAGTACAGTAACATCTTTATCTGATTTAGAAAAGAGTATCTCCTTGTCGGTATATCCTAATCCAACAAATGCTGTTTCAGTAATTGAATTTACTCCACAAACGAACTCTACTATTTATATTGTTGTGTTTGATGTAACTGGAAGAGTTGTTGAGAAAAAAGAAGTAACTGTTACTTCGGGTATTACTAGTAAAATTGAAATTAACGCATCTGCTCAATTAAATTCAGGAATTTATTTTGTGACCATAAATTTTGGAAATCAAAAAATTACTAAGAAAATTGTTATTGAATAATTTGAATTTTTACTAAATGAATTTTAATGAATTAAAGCTCATTATTTATCTGCATGCTTTGAAGTATCTTTTTTAAAAGGGGATTGGGAGAGTTTCAGTAATTTTAAATGCAACGGTAAGTAGTGAGCCTTATTCAAAAAAATCAATTCGTTTAAAGTAATCAATTAAAGCATCATTCATTAATTTGCTTTGGCTCTTTGCATCTAAAAAAGGTATTTTTTCTTTTAGTTCCCAGTGCGGCCAATCGTCATCATCTCTGCCTTTGTATTCATAAAAACCATAAGGTGCTAATACAGTGCAAACGCCAATATGCATGACCTCTAGTTTCTCGTCCTTTTTATAAGCTTTATAAGGCTTGTCTAGTTCTTGTAAGCCAATCATAAATAAAATAGCATCATGATCCATTTCTGAGCCAAAACGTTCTTTCAATTTATCTTGCAATTGTTGCCACTCAGATGCCATCGTTGTCGTTTTCATATTCTTCATCAAACTCCTCATCGTCATCGTTGGTTGCTTTCACTCCTTTTGGTGGCGGAATAAAATATTGCATGTTTTCCCCAATGTATTCTAAAATAGCTTCTTTGCCTTGTCTTTTTTCGGCACTGGTTTCAAATAGTTGAGGCAATTCTCCCCAATAATCCATTAAGCGTTTTTTGTATTTAGCAAAATTACTAGCCCATTGGTTTTTACCTAGTTTATCAATTTTAGTAAAGGCCAAGCAAAATGGAATTTCATGTTGTGTACACCAATCCATAAATTCGCCATCAATAGGTTGTAATTCTAAACGACTATCAATTAAAATAATCACACAAATTAAATTTTTACGTTTGGTGATGTAGTTACTAATTAACTCTTCAAACTTATCTAAATTAGTTTTGCTTGTTTTAGCGTAGCCATATCCGGGTAAATCCACCAAGTACCATTTATTGTCAATAATAAAGTGATTAATTAATTGCGTTTTGCCGGGTTTTGAAGAAGTTTTGGCTAAGTTTTTTTCATTACAAAGCATATTGATTAACGAGGACTTTCCAACGTTACTTCTTCCAATAAAAGCAAACTCTGGCTTATCGGGTGGGGGACAGTGTTTGTTATTAGAACTGCTTTTTAAAAATTTAGCATTTTTTATTTCCATTTTTTGTATTTGTATTTAACCGCAAAGAACGCAAAGGATTTACGCAAAGATCGCTAAGTTTATCTGTAATTAAATTCTTTCTCTTAACTCTTTGTTATATGTTTCGATGTGTCTATCAGATTTACTTTTGTAAATATCTGCAATGGTTACTAAAATGCCAGTTTCTTCAACCCCGCCAAAGGTAGGATTGATGGCAGTTCCAAAGGATAACATAGTGCTTGATAAATTACTGTATGCGTTAACCATTGGAGGAATATTTTCTCCTAAAGCTCTCACATGTTTATTTAAAATAGCGTGCCCTGCTTTGTAATCCTTCCCTTCAATCTCTTTTAAAAATGCAGATACATCTGTTTTAATATCAACACCATGTATTGGAGTTACTAATTTTTTTGGGTCTGGAAAATAATATTTTAAGAAGGATAAAATATAATCACGAGCCTCCACGTTAAAATCTGTATACATAGTTACTTTGCCGTAATAATATTTCATATCAGGATTATCTACTACAATAGCACCTAAGCCGTCCCAAAGGTTATCTAAACTAAATAATCCTTTTCTAAATTGCTCTGAAGGTTGATATTGAGGTTGAATGAAAGAACGTCCTAATTCAATAGTATAAGGCAAATAGGTTTTATAAAATTCAGGAGAGAAATCAAATAATTCGGTTGTAGCCAATAATACTTTTCCGTCTTTATATTCCGCATCTCTGCATAAAATAAAACGGTAAGCACCTACGATTTCTTGTTCAATAGGATCCCATACTAATAATTGTTTATAAGGGTGTTCTCCAATATCAAATTCATCTAGGTCACAAGCTAAGCCAGTTCCACCGCCAGCATGGCGGAAACTTACTTCGCGCAAACGACCGATTTCTTTCATCGTGTTTGGTGAGTCGTGGTGAGTGATAATGTAAATTTCATTATCACCGTTATTGGTTTTACGTATGTAGCGCTCCTTAGTTAACTCGTTCAATAATGCTTCACGAGGTATTTTTGCTATGATGTCTTGCATAAATAATATTAAGGCAACAAGATAGCAAAAAATGAGGATTATTGTTGATTTTTAAAGGGGTTTGAATGTTAAAAGATATTAACGTTCAGGTATTTAAAATAATAGTTTTTTAACCTAAAATTCAGGAAGCATTCACTTTATCTTTAAAGTATGTCGCCATTACTTATTATTTCATGTATAGGTTTATATTTTGGAGGATTACTCTTAATTGCCTACTTAACATCTAAAAATTCTACTGCTGAAAGTTATTTTTCAGGAAATCATACCTCTCCATGGTATGCGGTGGCTTTTGGTATGATTGGGGATTCTTTGAGTGGTGTCACTTATATTTCTGTTCCTGGTAAAGTTGGAGGTGCTAATTTTTCGTATTTGCAATTAGTGTTAGGGTATTTTGTAGGTTATTTTATTATTTCAAAAGTACTATTACCCATTTATTATAAAATGAATTTAGTTTCTATTTATACCTACCTAGAAACTCGTTTTGGACGACATACTCAAAAAACAGGCGCATTCTTTTTTATATTATCTCGTATTTTAGGTGCATCAGGGCGGTTGTATTTAGCCGCAGGTGTCATTCAGTTTTTTGTATTCGATCAGATTAAAAGTGTGCATGTGCCTTTTTGGTTAAGCGTTTCAGTGATTTTAGTATTAATGTTATTATACACTTACAAAGGTGGTATTAAAACTTTAGTTTGGACAGATACTTTTCAATCTTTGTTTTTAGTGCTAGGTGTAGTTGTTTCAATAGCAATTATTATTGATAAAATGGATATTGGTTTTGGACAAGCCATTACGAATATTGCGAGTTCAGACTATTCAAAAACATTTTTTTGGGATTGGCATAAACCTAATTTTTTTGTGAAAGAATTTATTGGTGGGATTTTTATTGCTGTTGCTATGACAGGACTTGACCAAAACATGATGCAGAAAAATTTAAGTTGCAAATCGTTGGCTGATGCGCAAAAAAATATTTTTTGGTTTAGTATCGTCATGGTGATTGTAAATATTTTCTTTTTATCACTTGGGGTTTTATTATATCAATATTATGCTCACGCTGCTATCGATTTGCCAATGAATGCTGAAACAGGAAAAATTATTACTGATAAAGTATTCCCTAATCTCGCTTTAAATCATTTAGGAATGTTTGCTGGTTTAATTTTTATTATCGGGTTAACCGCGGCTACATTTAGCAGTGCCGATAGTGTTCTCACAACTTTAACGACTTCTACATATATTGATATGTTAGAGTATGATAGAAATACAGCGTTAACAGATGAACAAAAATCAAAACGTAGAACTTATATTCATATTGGTTTTGCGGTGATTTTATGGTTAGTGATTATTGTATTTGATATTTTAAATCAGCGAGCTATTATTGATACGATTTTGATGTTAGCAGGTTATACTTACGGACCATTATTAGGTTTATTTGCAATTGGCCTATTTACTAAACAACAGTTGAGCGATAGATTAGTGCCAGTTGTTTGTGTTGTAGCACCAATCATTACTTACATATTAGCAAATTATGTAGTTAAAACCATGACGACCTATGAAATTGGAAATGAATTGATTTTAATTAATGCAGGAATTACAATATTAGGATTAATGTTTGTGAGGAAGAGAATTGCAATCGCTTAAATTTTCTCTACTTCCACTGTGCAAAACAATCCCAACTGCTTACTAAATGGTTTGCATAGCCACTCTATAGCTTTTGCAAAATTATACATAAAGTAGGGTAGCATCGCACTTCTCGAAACACCACCGCTTAATACATACATAAAAGGAGTATGATAAGTGATTTTATTGATTTTTAATTTCGGAAAATCTTTAGCGAATTGTTCTAAATCTCTTTCGAAATAAATATGAGGTAACGCTTGATTCGAATTACTTAAAGGATTTCCTGGTTTTATTTCTCGAGGACCGTTTTCTTCAAAAGGTTCGTGGTGAAAACGTTTATAGATGAATCTTCCTAATGCAGAATTTGCGGGTTCAATCATGATGATTTTTCCGCCAGAGATTAATGTTCGTTCTGCTTCCTGCAAAAATAAATAGGGGCGAGGGATGTGATGAAATACATTTAACATCATAATGCAACCTAATTCATTTTCTTTATAAGGCATTTCTTCGGCGCTAAATACTTTATCAACTACAGGTAAATCTAAAATATCAGACGTTACTACTTCAGGAAATTCTTCTTTTAAAAAACCGCCTCCAGAGCCTATTTCCAAATAAATACCTTTACCAACTTCTTTACTTTTTTGAATAAAAATTTGATACCAATCTTGATATAACCGTTTTAAAAATGGTTTTTGTAAAATAATATCTCTATGCGCCAAGGTTGCTCTTGGATCATCTAAATCAAATGGTATGGTATATTTTTTAAACACGGTCTTTACTTGCAAAAATATTCATATAAGTTGTTTCTGGTAAATTCAAAAACGTTTTTACTTTATCTTCAGTTAATTCAATTAGTTGATTATTATCAATTAAATAAATATGAAAATGGTTTTGTTTTAAGAAATGAAAATAGTCTAACACACTGGTTCCAGCTTTTCGCATGCCATAAGGCCAAAATTCTGAAAGCATTTTTAAATGAGGACTTTGCAAGGTTTTTGTCATGCCTTTTACGGCACTCATTTCAAAACCTTGAATGTCCATTTTAATGAAATTTATTTCAGATGTTGATGATTGTAGATACTCATCCACTGAGATGGCATGAATATCAATTTCTTGATCGTACTCATCAGGCTTGTATGTTCTGTGATCTACATTTAATTTTTTAGAAGTGTAAATTTTTATGGTTTCTGTTTTATCTGAAACGGCTTTGTTATTGATGGTCACATTTGGTAAATGTTTACTTCTACTTTCTAAATGTTTAAAATTAGTAGTGTCAGGTTCAAAGCAATGTACTTTTCCTTTTTCTCCAACGATGCCAGATAATATTTCGGCGTAAAAACCTATGTTAGCGCCAATATCCAAAACAGTATCTCCTGCTTTGATATATTTTTTCATTAATGAAATTTCAAATGCGTCTTGTTTCTCCTTAAACGATTTATAGGTGAGTTTATAAATTGGAAAACAGTTTTTGTACAAAAAATTACCTAGTGCTATGCTTAAAGATGATGCCATTATTTAGTAATTTCAAAAATATAAGATTGTTCAGACAAACCTTCGGTGTGCACTAATTTTAACTTGTCGGGATACTTTTGAAAGATAGGTTGAACAATGTTGTGAACGGTATTAATAACATCCCCAGTATTTTGTTTTGGATTTATTCTTAAACTTCCAACCATGATATGTGTCACACCTTTGGCTGCAAAAAAGGCTAACGCACTATCGGGGTTAGACTGTTGAGTTAGAGAATCTTTAACAATAACGCTATAAATAGGGAAGAATTTTTTTCCTTTTCCGTACACAAAACTCATCGGTGCTTTTCTACTAGCCACTAATGTATTTGCTGGTAAACTATCCGCACACCATTGGCTACATTTCAAAAAGTTCTGCCAATCAGGTGTGTAACCATAATAAATATTACCAGATAAATTTTTCTTCACTATGGGTAAATTTTCTGAGCCGCGTTTAAATGATGACATTAAAACAGATGCCGATATGATGCCAACAATCACTATATAAATGCCTTGACCCATGCCCGATTTTTTTACTGTATTAAAAAATAAATAATACATTAAGATTAACATTATTGGCATACAAATTAATACAATACGAGGCTGGTCCCAACGTGCTTGAAGTATGACAAAGGATAATAAAAGTTGCGCCCCTGTAAATAATCCAAAAAATAATAAGGGTTTATTTTTTTGTTTAATTACCTGAAATAAAGCAATAACTAAAATAATAACGACAAAAAATGCTAAGTATTTGTATTCACTTTGTAATTTATCAGCTTGTAATTGGCTTTCAACTGGTCTGGTGTATTCCTCTCTTAATCCAAGTAACTCATAAAAGCGTTTCCCTAAATATAAATTGCAGTTATCAAAAAAACGACCAATAAAGCCAGCTAAATCATCATTTCCTAACGACTTATCATAAGGATCTTTTAATAGTAAAATCTTACTTTGTCCGCTAAATTGATTTTGAGAACCCCAAATTAATTTTACTAAAAGCTCGTATGGAATTTTGAAAATGAGATAGGCACCTAGCGCATATCCTACATTCTTCCATTGTTTTTCGATTAAGAAATAAAACATTAAAACGGGAACAGCAACAATAGCAACACTTTTGCAGGTAGCAATTAAAAAGGTAAACAAGCCTACCATTAACCATAGTTTATAGTGTTTGTTGGTATTAGGCTCCAATTGCAGCGCATCATACAATTTAAAAAACCAAAAGAAAAACAATGATTGTAAAAACAAATAAAACGCTTCTGTAAAGGTCATGCTTGCATAATACTGTATTAAGTGATTAGAGCTTACAAAAATCATTACAGGAATAAAAACTATAAAAGGAATTCTTTTATAAAATGTTTTATAAAAAAAGTAGACTGCAAAAAAGTTAAATACAACATTAAATAACTTGAATAAAAGCAATTTAAAGCCAAAAAGTTTGGTCAATAAGCCTAAGAATAATACATATAATGGTGCATTTTGTGTGTAAAAGTAATTAGGGAATTCATTTACGTATCTCCAACCACCTTCTAAGTATAAGGCGTCGTCATGCGCCTCGCTGATGCGAGCATTAAATAACATAAACGAAAAAAATAAGGATAGGCCAAGAAAGGTAAAAAGTAGTTTATTATTATTGTTTTCGCCCCAAGAATCTATTTTGTCAAACAGGGTTTTATTATTTAACGAACTAGAAGAAGTGCTTTTGGTTGTAGTAGTCTTTGCCATAGTATATTACTCAGAATCACAAAAATAACAAATTAATTATGCTAATCTCATTTTATAACAGCATGATTTTGCGTATTTTTGACAATTTTCAGACACAAATTTTAGAAAACCATAATTACAGATAAATGTTCCATTTTATACTTCGAACCATTCCTCGCCCCATACTAATTAAACTAAGTTTAATTTTCAGTAAAATAGCGCCAATATTATACTACGGTAACAGATTTGAAGATCCTATTAGTGGAAAAACTTACCGTAAATTTTTACCCTATGGTTACAGTAAAAATGTTGCCCGCGAAAATGCGCTTTGTCCTGGTAGTTTGTCATTAGAAAGACATCGTTTATTATGGTTATACCTAAAAAATAAAACAAATTTCTTTACAGCGAAACATAAACTATTGCATATTGCACCAGAACAGTGCTTTTATAAATTGTTTAAAGCGATGCCTAATTTAGATTATGTAACAGGAGACTATAATTCGCCTATTGCCGACCATCATTTTGATTTACATCATGCGCCATTTGCAGACAACACATTTGATGTAATTTTTTGCCATCATGTGTTAGAACACGTAGAAGATGCCGACCAATGTATGCGTGAATTATATCGCATGATGAAACCAGGTGGATTTGGTATTTTTCAAATACCTCAAGATGTCAATCGTTACGAAACATATGAGGATAAAAGCATTACCAGTGAAAAAGACCGTGAAATCCATTTTTGGCAAAAAGACCATGTACGTTTATTTGGCTTAGATTACAAAGATAAATTAGCGGCGGCAGGCTTTAATGTTACAGTGGAAGACTACACGAAAGAAATTAGCGCCGAATTGGTAGAAAGATACCGATTACCAAAAGGTGAATTGCTTTATATGTGCAGGAAATAGTCAATTTGATTATGTTTTTCTTAATTTTTGTATATTTCAGATGTTTTCCGTTTTTTTTTAATACATTTATAACTTAACTTCTAATTAATACTTATGAAAATTAAATCAATTCTAATTGCTTGTGTAACAATGCAAGTAGCATTAACAGTTAATATGAAAGCTCAATTAAAAGCTGGGCCATATGTTGTTAAGAACTCTGAAGAGTTTGAGTCTCCAAAAAAACACGTTGTTTCAGATCCAATTCCTTATGGAAGTGATGGTATTGTTCAAGTAAACAGAAGAGGTTTAAAATCTATTTCGTTTCAAAAATTTTCAAATGATTTGAAATACCAAAGCGAAAAAACAATTGATTTAGAAGGTAAATTTAATGATAGAGTTAATTACCAAAGTTTTATTAAGTTCAAAAATAAAACTTACATGTTTGCACGTGAGGTTTTTAAAGAAGAAGAAAAAGAAGGGATTACAGCTTTAGAGTTTTCTTATAAAAATTTAGATTTCGTTGGTTCAGCTAAAAATCTTTTTAAATCTTCTGATAAAGTTCAAATGTCTCGCTTTAGAGTTGGATTTGCTCCTTATGGTGTTCCAGTATATGGTACTCCAGCAGATATGGGTGGATACGATTTGAAAATTTCTGAAGATGATACTAAGTTTTTATATACTTATTCTTTAGTAAATAAAGAGAGAGATGATAAAATTAATAAAGAAGTTATTGGAATGCAGGTGTTTGATGAAAACCTTGTAAAATTATGGGGCGATGATTTTGAAATGCCATACACAGAAGCTAAAATGGATAATATTGGATTCATATTGTCTAATGATGCAACAGTATATTTAATGGCAAAAGTTTATGAAGGCGATACTCCAAAAGAAGGAAAAGACAAAAAGAAACCAAATTATCATTTCGAAATTTTAGCATATAAAAAGGGTTCAAAAACTCCAAAAATTATCAAAATTAAGTTAGATAATTATTTTCCTACTGAAGCATGGGTGTATGAAAATGCAAATCATGAAATTGCAATTACTGGATTTTATTCTAAAGCATTAAATAAGCCAGTTGATGGAGCTTATATGGTTAAGTTAGATGTGGAAACGGGAACTTTCACTAAAATAAAAGGTGGATATTACGAAATCCCTACTGATGTAATTAAAGCATTTACATCTGAGAGAGAAAAACGTAAGATGGATAAGCAAGCTGATAAAGATGAAGATGGTGATATCGGTATTAATAACTTAGAGATTAATGACATTTATGTAATGGATGATGGTACTACTAAAATTGTAGCTGAGCAATACCATGTTCAAGTAACCTATTATTATGACATGAATTGTAAATGTATGAAAACAAAATACGATACATATGCTGATGATATTTTTGTGATGAGTATTAGCGTTGATGGTAAATTAGAGTGGACTAAAAAAATACCAAAATCACAACATGCTAATGGGGCTTACGGACCAGGTATTTCAATTAATACAATGAAAAAAGGTAATGATGTACATATTTTTTATATCGACAATATCAAAAATTTAGACTTGCCTGTAGATCAAGCGCCAAAAAGACACGAAGATCGTAGAGGAGGTTTCTTAACAGGTGTTACAGTTACAACTAAAGGTGATGTTAAAAAATACAGTTTAGGAGAAATTGAAACCTACGATACAAATTTCTATATCAGAGAATTTGTTGATGGAGAAAGAAATAACTTAATCAGTACAGAAAGAAGAAAAAAACAAAATATTTTATTTTCTATAGAAGTTAACTAATTTAATATGAACTCTTTTAAAATCCTCTTTAATTTAAATTAAAGAGGATTTTTATTTATATTTATATCTTAAAACTGTATAATGATAAAATACTTATTGCCTCTGGCATTTCTGTCTTTCTCTTGTTACTCTCAACAAAATTTAAAAGAAAATTACAGTCCATTAAAATCTACAGGTTCGTTGCCAGATGTGTTTACTCAAAACATACGAAATGTGATTGAAACGGATATTAAGGAATTAAATAAAAAACAGGAGTCTGACAACTCCCTAAAGCGTACTTATTTAACCGAAGCTAATTATGAAATTGAGAAAATAGTAAAAAGTGGAAACACATTGATTAACGATGAAGTAACGGTTTATTTGAACAAATTGGCTGATGTTATTTTAAAAGATAATCCAGCTTTAAGAAATGAATTACATATTTATACTTTAAAGTCACCTGTAGTTAATGCTTACAGTTATGATAAAGGATATATTTTTATTGATATTGGTTTAATTGCTCAAGCTGAAACCGAAGCACAATTGGCATTTATTCTGTGTCATGAAATTTCGCATTATACAAAAAAACATCACCTTGATGGTTATGTTAAAAATAAAAAGATTGATAGACAAAATTACGATCGTAATAGCGATGCTAAATTAATTGAAAAATGTCAATATTCGAAAGAGAAAGAAAGCGAAGCTGATATTGAAGGATTTAAGTTGTTTGAACAAACTGGGTATAATTTTAAACAAGCAGAAAAAGCATTTGATGTGTTGCAATACGCTCACTTGCCATTTGAATTATTAGAGTTTAAGAAAACATTTTTAGAAACAGAATATTACAAATTACCTTCTGGTTATTTTTTAAAAGAAGTGTCTTCTATTAGAAATAACTCTAATGAGGATGATACAAAGTTAACTCATCCAAATACTGCAAAAAGAAAGCAAGCCATTTCCGAACTTATAGCAAATAGGAGTAATAACGGGAAAGTTAACTACGTGATGGCTCAAGATAAGTTTGAATATGTTCGTGATTTAGCGCGTTTAGAACTTTGCAGATTGTATCTTAAAAATAGAGATTATCCTAATGCCTTGTATGCTGGTTATATTATGGCTAATAAATATCCTAATAATGAGTATGTTGCGGAAGTAATCTCAAAATGTTTGTATGCAATTGCCTTGTACGGGAACGGAATGATTAATTACAATAGTGATTCTCATTTAGAAAATGGGTTTGCTGATTTTAAAGATGTTGAAAGTTATCCTCAACAATTATATCATTTAATAAATAGAATGCCTTCTAATGAATGGACAATGATGGCGCTAAATTATATTTACAGAAGTCACAAGAAATTTCCGAATAATAAAAAAATGGCCAATTACTCGGATAGTTTGTTTAAAATGATGCCGAAAATAAATTGGGGCATTCGCGATTTTGTTAGAATGACTAAAAAAGATAATCAAAACAATACTCTTTTAGATTCTTCTAAAACGGAAAATGAATTGAATTCAAAAACAGATTTAATCGCAAATATTCAAAAAGAAAATAACTTCAAAAAATACGACACAGCCTATTATAAAGAGATGTATGTAGATTTATTTGAATCAGATAAAGAATTTGCAAGTAAATTTCCTCTAGCTGGTTTAGATGAGAATCAAAATAATTCAGGCTTTTCAGAATATTCAATAAGTAAAAATAGAACAGTAATTAAGAAAAACAAAAAAGGTAAAGGAATATATATATCGAGTGATTCAAAAATTAATAAAGTATTATTATTAGAACCCTTTTACTTGAAAATCGATGAGTCTCAAAAGGAAGAAATGACCTATATTAACTCTGACAAAAAACAAGAAAAATTTATTGTGACAGTAAATGATTGCGCTAAAAGGCAAAATTTCGAATTAGTAACATTAGATCCAGGTTTAATAACAACTACAGATGTAGATAAAATAAACGACTATTCGGTTATTAATGATTGGTTTAGCGAAAAATTTGACACTGATGATAGTGAAGGAGATCCTATATTTAATACCAACGATATGGATGATGTTATCAGCAAATATGGAACGCAATATGTTTTAAAAACAGGAATCGTAAACTATAAATCTAAGAAAGGAAGAAAAAGAACTTATTTTTATAGTTTTATTTATGACATCAAAGGCAATCATATAATTTATAAAAAACACGAAACGTTTAGAGATAAAGACTCTAAAGACTTAATCAATGCAAAGGTATATCAAACATTATACGAACTAAAGCATGCAAAATAAAAAAATGAAATCAAACTACTTTAATATCGTATTCGTTCTATTCTTAATAGCATTAAATTCTAATGCACAGTCAACTGGATACATGGGAAAAAGACTTGTGTTAAATTATGGATTTCATACTAGCCCAGTTTCATTTGGAGCGAGCGCTAATAATACAACTTTAATAGGAACTTCAGGAAGTGCAGAATCGGGCGTATTTGCTCTAAATATGATTCACGAAGGCAGTTTGGAATTTGCTATGTCTAGTAAATGGATGATGAATTTTTCGGCACGATATTATAAAACAGTGTATGATAACGCCGAATATTTGGATTATAATACTTATGATCCTTTAAGTGGAGATAGATATTCATATTCGGGACAGCCAGCAGGATATTATGATATTACTGGACTTAGCTATACATTATATTTTAAGTATTTCGGTTCTCGTTACGTAGCGCCGTGGGGAAGATATGTGATGTTTGGACCTGTTTTAAATACTGTTAAAACAAGCTACAACCCAACTGTTATGTATTTAAAGGACGATTACAATTATAATAATGTATCAAACACGATCATTAAAGATTTTGGAGACTTTGAACAAAAATATAATGGCTTTAATATTATGTTGGGCTGGGGCAGAAGTAGAATCATAGGCAATAGAATCGTTATTGATTATGGATGTAACACTCAAATTCTGTCTGTTATAATGGGTGCTCTAAATGTAGTGTTAGATGGAGCTCCAGATGATTTATTTAGAGAAAAAACTACAAATTTAAATTATATTGAAAATACACATAAAACAAGAGTTAGAGGTATAAATAGATTTAATGTATTCTTAAAAGTGGGTGTCCTTTTATTTTGATTTATGCGCCAATCAAAACTTGCTTTAGTACTTATTTTATTTATAGTCAATATAATTTCATTATCTGGCCAAACAGCTGGATATATGGGTAAGCGTTTGGTTGGTGGTTATGGTTTTTATTTTAGTCCAGCTTTATTTGGATCAAATGGTCAAGGAAATACAATTATAGGAAGATCTAATGGCAATGCTTCTGATGGTGAATTTGCATTTAATTCATTACATGAGGGTTTTTTAGAATACGCTTTTAAAAATAGATTTTTATTGGGTATCTCCGCTAAATTTTATAAAACAACTTACGATAATGCACGTGAGGTTTCTGCTACTACTAAACAAATAGATCAATACGGTTCTACTTCCGTCGTTTCATATAATGGGACTCCACAAGGTATGTATACGATATTGGGACAAAATTACTCTCTTTATGCAAAACTATTTAATAGACGTTACTTAGCTCCTTGGGGCAGATATATGCAATTTGGGATTACCATAAGAAGATTTACCTGTCATTATAATCCAAATGAAATGGTGTTAAAATATGGAGGTTTTAATAATTATGTGTATCCAGACTTTAATGATTTTGGAGAACAGAAGCAAAGTTTTACAAAGTTTGATTTTTTATTTGGTTTTGGTAGAACCAATATTGTTGCTAATCGCATTACGATAGACTACGGCTTTAATGCAAATGTTTTCGCTCTTTTATCAACTTTTTTTGATGTGGTAACTGATGGAGATGGTATTTTTACAAATAATGTAAATGGCGTTAATTATATGAAATCTACTTCGCCTTGGAGAGTTCGAGGTGTTAATAGATTCAATGTGTTCTTAAAAGTAGGAGTTCTGTTATTTTAGCTTATTGATAACAGGGTTAGCATAAAGCGTCAAAAATAAATTCTTTAAAACATCTGTTTCTCCAGTCATATCTTTTATTTTAGTATCTATATAATTTAGAAAAGATTGTTTTTCTACAGAAGTGTAATTGCTTTCAAACACGTTTGTTTTATTTAACACATCATAAGCAACATAATTGATTGGATTTAATTTATAACTCTGATAAATACATTTGTCAATATGAGAAGCTAATAATTTTATTTTTTCATTTTCATTAATAGATTTATCAATCTCCACTAAATCATTTGCAGTAATGGGTTTCCCAAATGCCACGTGTATTTTTCCTTTGGGCTGCTTAATACCTGTTAAAATACTATTTAAGTCTTCGCCTGGTGCTTTTACATATTTTGTATGTAACGATGATAAATATAATTCTTGCACCTTTAAATGATCGCAAGGCTCGTATTCAAAACTAATGGTAAGAGGAACGATGTTTAATTCAGAAAAACTTTTTTTGAAATCAGCATCTCCGCTTAGGTTTAACATTTTTAATAATCCAGTTTGCGTCATGTCATTCCCATCTTTGGTTCTGCCATTGCGTTGTGCTATCCAAACACTTGTATTTTTATCCAAAATTACATGGCGAATGTATGCACTTAACTGACGAGAAATATCATATAGTTCTTTTACATTTCCTTCACGTTTTACAGTAAACATTCTATTCATTCTCCCAAAATCAGTAATAAAGCCTTGATCCATTAAGTTTGAACCAAAAGTTATTTCTGAGGTTTCAAACTCTTCTTTATCTAAAATAATTTGAAGAATGGCGCTGTCTAATAAAATATCTCTGTGATTGGCAATATATAAATAAGCTTTGTTGCTATCTAAATGTTCGAGTCCGCTCCAAGTTAATCCAGCGGAAGTAGAGTTTACTATTTTCCAAATAGCTTCACTCATATACCCCGTTTGAAATTCGTATGGAGATTTTGTATTAAGTGCTTTTTCAACAACTTCTTCTTTACTCATTTCTGGCCATAAATATGCCATCGCTTTGTGATATGAATCGTATTGCGCAATACGTTTCATTACTTCATCAGACTCATTATCATAATATGGTCTTAGTAATTCAAAATTAAATTCTTTAGCAAAGTCGCTAATTTTATTTGGTGGCGCTGATTTATATAATTTCATTAATGTCTGTTATTTTTTTTAATTGTGACATCGAATAGTCACATGTTTTTTTGATTTAGAAAATGTTATCTGACTATTTCATTATTTATTTCTTCTATCTATAAAGGTAATTGGTTTTCTGCTCATTTCAGGATTTTGTCGTTTGCTTATTGCTTCAGGCGTTTCTAAAACAATGCTTGGAGCGACTCTTAATTTTGCTCTAAAATGATCTTTTAAATCCTTGTCAAAATTTTCAGGAGGGTTAACAGCTCCAATATTAATGACTATTTCATCTGTACCAATATCATTTGTAAAGACTTCAATAATAAAATTTTTAATGTAAGGAACAGTGTTTAAAATATCATATAATGAGGGCGGATATAAACTTGTTCCTTTAAATTTTATCATTTGCTGCTTGCGTCCTAAAATAGGACTTATACGAATTGTTGATCTACCACAGCTACAAATATCATAATGTGCCTTGCAAATATCGCCAGTTTTAAAACGAATTAAAGGCATGCCTTCTACATCTAAAGTGGTTACAGTTAATTCTCCAGCTTCTCCTTTTTCAACAGGATTATTGTCATCATCTAAAAATTCAACAATTAATAATTCAGGATGATGATGACCTCCTTTTCCTGCCACACATTCGGTAAAGGCTGCGCCCATTTCGGTTGACGCATAAGTGCTGAATAATTGTAACGACCATTTATCAGTAATGCGTTTACCTAAAGTATTGTATGAAAAATCTTCATTACGAATTGGCTCTCCAATGCAAACTACTTTTTTAATACTGCAATTTTTATAATCAATATTATTTTGTTCGGCAAACTCAATTAATTTTAATAAAAAAGAAGGTACTGCAATGGCTATAGTTGGCTTTAATCGTTTAATGGTATCCCACTGAAATTCAGGCATGCCATTCCCAACTCTCACAACACCAGCCCCCATCTGTTTTAATCCCAAAAAATAAGCCATTCCAGCCATAAAACGGCGATCAATAGTTGTCATTAATTGATAGATGTCGTTTTTACTTCCTCCAGCGCATGCTAAAGAAATATGTTCGTTGTAGGCTAGCCTATCTAAATCTTTATCAGTTAAAACAAAAGTTAAAGGGTCGCCTAAAGTCCCGCTCGTTGTTACATAATCAATAATTTTATCGGGTGTAACGCAAATAAAATCTTGGTTGTTATTATATAAATCGTCTTTTGACGTAACAGGGACTTTTTGTAAATCTTGTATTGTTTTAATTGTTGAAATATCAATATTATTTTCTTTAAAACGAGATTGATAAAATTTAGAATGTGTATTTACATAAGATAATAAATCAGCTAATTTTTTTTCTTGAAATTGTTCAATTTCTTTGGATGATTTAGTCTCTATTTCTGGTAACAAGCCACTCATAAATATTCAGTAAATTTATACGAGTTTACATATAATTTGATAAAACACAAAGCTATTTTAAAATTTACTTATATTTATTTCTTATTGCTTAATAGTACAGAATATTATTTTTTGATTTATTAGAATGAAGCATCCTCAACTTAATTTAAAAGACGAGTTATTGCCCGATATACGAGAGTTTAAAGCACCTGCTTTAGCTCAAAAAATCATAAATAGCAATCAAATTGCTGAGTTAGTTTCGTTAGCATTTGAAAAAGATCATTTACTGAGTAGCAGAGCAATGTGGGTTTTAGGGCATTGTAGTGATTTGGATTATGATTGCACTAAGCCTTATCATATTAAGTTGATTAATAATTTAAAACAAAGCAATTTACATAATGGCGTTATTAGAAATACGTTAAGGTTATTTCAAAAACATCCTGTACCTAAAAAAACAGAGTCGTTTATTTTAGATAAATGTTTTGAATATATTAAAAATCCTTCTGAAGCCATTGCTGTTAGAGCATTTGCTATTACCGTGGTTTTTAATATTGCTAAGCCTTATCCCGAATTATTAAATGAACTTTTGATTGTTTTAAATCACTTAAGTGAAACCGAAAATGGACCAGGCATTAGAAGCCGTGTTAAAAATACCATCAAAGCAATTCATAAACTTAATAAACAGTGATGCGAAATTATTTTTCTCAGGTCATTTTTAAGCATAAAGTAATTTATGGATTGTTGCTCATTATTGTTCTTATTCCTACCTATTTTATACATACTCAAAAATACCCCGATTGGGGCGATGATTTTGCGCAATATGTTTATCAAAGTCAGCAAATAAAGTCCCCTTCGCCAATTTATAAACAGGTTTTAAATGTTGAGGAATATAGTAGCCCTAAACGAAGCGTGTTTTTTTCGGTTGTATTAAGTGTTGTCAATCCAACTATTGAAATACAACGGTATGTGAATTTAATTTCGTTAAGTTACATCTTAGCAGCGGTTTGTTTTTTCTTGTTCCTTAGCAAACATTTTAGTTTAATCATTAGTTTTTTAGGCAGTTTATGTGTTTTTTATAACTTTTTATTTTTGCGATTAAAGTCAGAGGTTGTTCCTGAATTTTTATTTATTAGTTTGTTTTGTTTGGTGTTATTGCTATTACACCATAAAAAGAATTGGGTAAAGTTTAGTATCCCCATTTTATTAGCCTTACTTGTTTCTATTAGATTTATTGGGCTTTCGTTACTGTTAGCTTATTGTGTTCACTTGTTACTTTCAAAAGAAAATCGCATTAAAGAAAAACTAAAAGAGCTGACGATATGTTTTGGCATATTCGGAATCGTAACACTTTTTATCAATCATTTTTTTCTAAGTTCAATTAATAATCAAGAAGTAACATTATATGGAAATGTAGTAATTAGTAGATTAAATGTTCATCAATTTTTTGATAATGTGAGTATGTATGCACGTTACATCACTTTGTTTTTTGAGCAAGAAATTCCTTTTTGGATGAATACTATTATGAAGTGTTCGGTAATTTTTTTGTTTATAACTGGTATTATTTGTTCTTTGAAAAATAAAGTCAATATTCTTCATTTTGCTTTTCTGATTTACATATTGTTTTTATTAGCTTATCCATATAATGGGGATACGATTAAATACTTGATTCCAATAGTGCCTTTATTTATTTATTTTATGATATATGGGTTTAATAAAATTATTGAAAAAATAAATTTTAAGCATAAACCTATTTTTATCGTAGGCTTTTTATGTGCAATATTATTAAGTAATAGTAAAACTATTTGGTTGGCAGTAAATCATCAGTCAACTCAAATTGGGCCCTATAATGCAGAGGCAATGACTGATTTAGAGAAAGTAAAAGACATAGTTCCTGCCGAAAAAACAATTGCGTTTGGAAAGCCATTTCTCATTAATTTATTATGCGATAGACATAGTTATTTTGTAGGAAATAAAAATTATGCTGACATTTTTTCTAAGGCAGATTATTTTTTAGCGCCCAAACAAACCGTGCAAGAATTGTATCCTAAAATACAAGGTATTAAACTAGCAAAAGGTGATACGATTGATCTAACGCATTTTTATTTAATAAAGTTATAGATAGTTGCCCTCTAATGTTTTAATAACCAAATTATATTCTGCCACTATTTCATCCACCACTTCCTTAACCGTTTGTATTTTATCAATAGCACCCGAAACCTGACCAATTTCTAATTCACCCTCCACTAAATCACCTTCAAACATCCCTTTTTTGGCGCGACCTCGTCCTAATAAATTGGATAATTCTTCAACACTAGCTCCTTTTTTTTCTAATTCGTTCACTTTTTCTGAAAATGAATTTTTTAGTAATCTAACAGGCGTTAATTGTTTTAGTGATAATTGGGTATCACCTTCTTTAGCTTCAACAATAGCGTTTTTAAAATTGATGTGTGCCGATGATTCTTGAGTTGTTATAAAACGACTTCCAATTTGAACCCCTTCTGCTCCTAATGCGAAGGCGGCTGCCATGGCTTTACCCGAGCCAATTCCACCAGCTGCAATTAGAGGAATAGTAATTGCTTTTTTAACTTGAGGAATTAAAACTAAAGTAGTTGTTTCTTCTCGACCGTTATGTCCTCCAGCTTCAAAACCCTCTGCAACTATGGCGTCAACTCCAGCTTCTTGGCATTTAATAGCGAATTTAATATTTGATACTACGTGACCTACCGTAATTCCCTGTTCTTTTAAGTGATTAGTCCAAGTTTTAGGGTTTCCAGCTGAGGTAAATACAATTTTAACACCTTCTTCGATGATAATTTTGATATGTTCTTCAATATTTGGGTAGAGTAGAGGTACGTTAACCCCAAACGGATTGTTAGTAGCTTGTTTACATTTTTTGATTTGCTCTCTTAAAATATCTGGATACATCGATCCTGAGCCTATAAGTCCCAGTCCACCCGCATTTGAAACAGCTGCGGCCAATTCCCAACCACTGCACCAAATCATTCCACCCTGTACAATGGGGTACTTTATGTTAAATAATCGTTTAATTGTATCCATTATGGTATATTTTTTGGTGTAAAGTTAAAGATTTTATTATTTTTGTATACTTTAATACGATTAGTTCAATGAAAAATATTTTTATCTTAATTTTTGTTTTATGCTTAACTACTGTTTCTAAAGCCCAATGGCTTTGGGATTACGGTTTTTCACTTGGTGTTTCTAATTATTTAGGCGACATTGGAGGGAAAGAAAAAACACGAAGAGACTTTGTGGCTGACATGAAAATGGCTAAAACTCGCTGGAATGTGGGGGGGTTTGCTCGTTATAGAGTTCATCCAAAAGTTTCAGTAAAATTAGCTTTAGATTATTTACGTATTGAAGGTGATGATAAATTATCTACAAATCCTGGCCGTAACGGCCGTAATTTAAATTTTAGAAATGATATGTTTGATTTGGCGGTAACAGGCCAAGTGTTTTTTTATGAAGACAATGACTTAGGAAATACTTACAGATATAGAAACGGTTTTAGAGCATACTTTTTTGCTGGAGTGGGCGGTTTTTATTCTAACCCAAAAACTTTAGATGGAGGAGTAAAACTTCGCCCTTTACAAACAGAAGGTGTGAGATACTCACCAATCGGAATTAATATACCTGCAGGTGTTGGTTTTTATTTTACAATTCACAAAAAACACCGTATTGGTTATGAGTTAAACTATAGAACAACATTTACAGATTATTTAGATGATGTTAGTGGAAATTATGCTGATCCATCAACTCAGACTCCTGAAGCCGCTGCCTTAGGTAATAGAACGGGAGAATTGACTGATATAGACCCAGCGTTTGCTAAAAACTTTGGTTATAATAATGAGTTAGGTGAAGGAAATAAACGTGGTGATAAAACACATAAAGATGGTTACATGACTATGAGTTTAAGCTATAGTTATGTTTTAAGAGGTAAATCAAGTTTTTATAGAGGACGTTACGGACACTTTTTTGGTAAAAAACGTAGAGGTAAAGTTCGTAAGATTAGAGCGAAGTTCTAATTCCAAAGAAAAACAGATATTAAAAAAGCATTCACTAAGTGGATGCTTTTTTAATATCCGCAAGCTATGATTAGTAGCTGTTAGCAGACATTTTTTATTTTTGCTTCAACTTCAACCCGCTCATTTGTTCCTTCTTAGTTCTAACAATTTTGTCAGAATGTTTAGCACTAATGACGCCGTAGTAATGCCACAATATGACTGCTCCGTCTTCTAGGTCTTCATATATTGGCAATAAGTCGCCAATGCCTAAGAATTTAGATTTCATTTTCAACTTGTTTTGACTGGTGTATTTAAAATCACTCCTTTTCCAATTTAAACAGCTTTGTCATGTGCCTGTGAAGGTGTCGCAGTGTTTATTATATGATAATTACCCCCGAGTTTGTCACACGCCTTATTTCTTGCGACTTGTCAGCTGCAACAGGTTCACACGTTTCTATGATTTCAACTAGAAACTAGTCGCTGGCATTAATGATTTTCTTTACCATAATGATTGTATTGTGCAGTCTATAAAAATGACTGCCAACTATCTTACACACGCTACAAAGTAGTGTGTATTTGCAATATTTGGTTTTATACACGCTGTTTTATAGCACATATTTTAAATCAAATATAATCTAAAATTTATGCCAAAAAAATCCCGCCATTTTCGTAGCGGGATTTTAATTCAATTTGTATTTCTTACTTCTTTAAAAACTTAAAGTTTTTTCCAATGTATCGTGCATTATCGCCTAATTGTTCTTCAATACGTAATAACTGGTTATATTTTGCAATCCGGTCACTACGTGAAGCTGAACCTGTTTTAATTTGTCCGCAGCTTAATGCTACAGCTAAATCTGCAATGGTTGTGTCTTCTGTTTCTCCACTACGGTGGCTCATCACAGATGTATAGCTATTGGTATGTGCTAATGAAACGGCGTTAATTGTTTCAGTTAAGGTTCCAATTTGGTTTACTTTAACTAAGATAGAGTTGGCAACCCCCATGTCTATTCCTTTTTTCAAGTAATCTACATTAGTTACAAATAAATCATCTCCTACTAATTGTGTTGAAGCGCCTAATTTATCGGTCATTAATTTCCAACCATTCCAATCTTCTTCTGCAAAACCATCTTCAATAGAAATGATAGGATATTTTTTTCTCCAATCAGCCCAAAAATCAACCATTTGCGCTGAGGTTAATTTATCGCCTGTTGATTTTTTAAAGTGGTATACATTTTCCTCCGTATTATAAAATTCAGAAGCTGCAGCATCCATCGCAATATAAATATCTTCTCCAGCTTTGTATCCTGCTTTGTCAATAGCCTGCATCACGGCTTTAATCGCCTCTTCGTTATTTTTAAAGTTAGGAGCAAAACCACCTTCATCACCAACGTTGGTTGCTAAGCCTTGAGATTTTAAAACGGCTTTTAAATGATGAAAAATCTCCGTTCCCATTCTTAAACCTTCGCTAAAACTTTCAGCACCAATAGGCATAATCATAAATTCCTGAAAATCAATTCCATTATCTGCATGTGAACCACCATTCAAAATGTTCATCATCGGGATAGGCAAAATGTTTGAATTAACACCACCAACATAACGGTAAAGGGGTTGTCTGCAATCTTCAGAAGCCGCTCTAGCAACAGCTAAAGAAACACCTAAAATAGCGTTAGCTCCTAAGGTACCTTTGTTAGGACTGCCATCTAATTCAATCATAGCGGCATCAATAGCACTTTGATCAAAAATATACATGCCTTTTAAACGTTCTGCTATTGCAGTATTCACATTATTCACTGCTTTTAAAACGCCTTTTCCTAAATATTGTGATTTATCGTTGTCACGTAATTCAACGGCTTCGTGAATACCAGTTGATGCTCCAGATGGAACAGCTGCTCTTCCTAAAATACCTGAATCGGTTACTACATCAACTTCAATAGTTGGGTTTCCGCGCGAATCTAAAATTTGTCTTGCTACAATGGTGTGAATAAATGACATAATCGTGTTTAAATGGTTTTATGGGTGTTAAAATTAATTATTTATTTTTTATTTGAGTTTGAATATTTTTCAATATTAATTAAAAATGTTATTGACGTTTATCAATTCCCCAGAGTAGCTTATTACGAAGGGTTTCAAAAAAGTGCTGTCCTTCCAAATTAATCATATTAAATCTAAAATCTGCTTTTTTAATAATGAGTTCAGATAAATTCTTAATGGTTTGCGAACGTGAATCTAAAGATACATTAAAGCTATCGCTTCGTCCACTTACTTTGAAGCTTAAGGTTTTGTTATTTGAAATTACAATGGGTCGCACATTTAAATTATGCGGAGCAATCGGTGTGATAATAAAATTATCCGAATCAGGAACCATAATTGGTCCACCACAACTTAAAGAGTAAGCGGTAGAACCAGTTGGTGTCGATACAATTAATCCATCAGCAAAATAAGAGTTTAAAAAAATGCCATCCACATAAGTGTCGATGTTAATCATTGCACTCGATTCTTTTTTATGAATCGTAAATTCATTTAACGCATAATTAACTTCGTTGAAACAAGTTGTTTTATCTAATTCAATTAACTCTCGTTTATCTAAAGTAAATTTTTCTTTAGTTAATAATTGAATGGCTTTTGCAAAATCTTCTTTATAAACTGTTGCTAAAAAACCTAAGCGACCTGTGTTTACGCCTAAAACAGGAATACCTGATCGCCTTACATATTCAAGGGTTTCAAGCATGGTACCATCACCACCTAAAGAAATGACAAAATCTGCTTTTGCAATTAATTCTTCTGAATTAGAAAATGTGTTGAGTGTAAATGGTTTATCGGAGTTTATATTTAAATACTCTAAATATGGCTTAAATACAACAATTTTAAATTTTTCTATTTCCGCTAGCGCTATTAATTGTTCGAGGTAAATCGAAAAATTATCTTTGGTATTGCGCGCGTATACAGCTATTGTCATATCACTTTTTAAATTCTAAATATTAAGAAAGTGTAAAAATTCATCCAATTTATTTTTCATTCCGCTTTCAAAATCACTGTTTTGAAAAGACGCTTTTACTACATAATTGTAGCGGTAAAACGTTTGTAAAATGCGAGATAAATCTTCTTTATTTACTTTTAAGGTTACTTCTACTTTGGTACTATCAGGAACCGACGAAACATGAGCACTTAAAATTTTGGCTTCGTTCCCTTCAATTATACTTGCAATTTGCGTTAACGAATAGTCAGCTTGATTAACTTCTAACACAATAACACCACCAAGGTTTTGCACCGAGGCCATGGTTGAAATATTTTGAAGTAATCCTTTTAAAGTGATGCAACCTTTATATTGTTCTTTATCGTCTAACACAGCAATAAGCGTTAGGTTAAACGACATCATTAATTTCAGTAAATCGTAAGTGTGCTGATAATTGTGAATAATAGGTTTTAATAAAGGAGCTTTGAGTTCGTTAATTTTTTCTTCTGGATTATTATAATCCATAAGGTCGTGTTCTGAAACTAAACCTATTAATTCTCTGTCTTTTACCACGGCTAAATGAGATACTTTAAATTGTTCCATCCAATCCAAAGCCATTTCAACCGTATCGGTATGTTTTAATGGAGGTATTTCGTCTGTTATTAAATCGGCAACTAGCATAAACAAAAATACTATTTTTATTATAAAACGACCGTATTAAAAGTATATTGTTTTGCAATGGTAATCAACGTTTTACAAAATATTATAATTTTAAACTTTCTGAGTAAAGTAAAGGTTCTATAACTATAAAACCTTTATATTTGAGCTTAAATTTGTTTATGATTTCTTTTGATAATACAGAAAATGCTTTTAAAGCAAAATCCGATAGTGATTTAAATCGCTCTTATTGGTTGTTTAAAATGGTTGGTAATCCAACGGTTGTAAATTTTGGCGCAAAAGTGGCTCCAATTGGTTTAGCAATAGGGTTTAAAGGACTCATTAAAAGCACAATCTTTAAACAATTTGTGGGAGGTGAAAACATTAACGAATGTGATAAAACTATTGCAGAGCTTGGTAAGTTTAACATTGGAACTATTTTAGATTATAGTGTTGAAGGAAAAGAAAGCGAAGTAGATTTTGATGCTTGCTGTAAAGAAACGATTGAAACCATTCACAAAGCTAAAAATGATAAACTAATTCCTTTTTGTGTTTTTAAAGTTACTGGTTTAGCCCGTTTTGCTTTACTCGAAAAAGTAAGTGCAAACGAAAAGTTAACGGATGCAGAAATTAAAGAATATGAGAAAGTAAAGCAACGTGTTTTTCAAATCAGCAAAGAGGCTTTTGAGGCAAATCAGCCATTATTTATTGATGCAGAAGAAAGTTGGATACAGCCTGCTATTGATGCATTAGCTGATGAAAATATGGCTAAGTTCAATAAAGATAAAGCTATTGTTTATAATACATTTCAATTATACCGAAAAGACAGATTAGACTTTTTAAAACAAACGATTGCGAACGCAAAAGCAAATGGTTTTCATGTTGGAGCAAAGTTAGTTCGTGGCGCTTATATGGAAAAAGAAAGGGCAAGAGCTATTGAAAAAAAATATCCTTCCCCCATTCAAGAGTCTAAAGAAGATTCGGATATAGATTATAATTTAGCTTTAGAAGAATGTGTGAAAAATATTGATATGATGGGGCTTTGCGCTGGAACGCACAACGAAAAAAGTAGTTTATATTTGGTTGAATTGATGAATAAGTATGCCATTTCAAGTTCCGATAAACGCGTTTATTTTTCTCAATTATTAGGAATGAGCGATCATATTAGTTACAATTTAGCATTGGCAAATTACAATGTTTCTAAGTATGTTCCTTATGGTCCGGTGAAAGAAGTGCTGCCATATTTAATGCGTAGAGCACAGGAAAATACTTCAGTTAAAGGTCAAACAGGACGAGAGTTAAGTTTGATTATTAAAGAGAAAGAGAGAAGGAGTAAGCTTAAATAAGAAATCGATATCAAAAAAAAATCCCATCCGCCAACTGACAGATGGGATTTTTTTAGTTTTTTAATTTTATGGGTTTGGAGTTACAGGAGCAGTATCTTTATTTTGATCTTTAAAAGCATCAAAATCAAATGTTAATGTGAAGCGTAAAGTGTTTTGCAACGGATTACGCTGTGTAATAGGAACTAAGTATGCAAAGTCAATACCAAATACATTATATCTTAATCCTAAACCAACTGTAAAATATTTACGATTACCTTTTGTTTTCGCTTCATTAAAATAACCAGCTCTAATCGCTAATGTTTTCGCATACCAGTATTCGAAACCAATGCTGTAATTAATTTCTTTTAGTTCTTCTTTTCCTCCACCTGGTGCATCGCCAAACGATTGTAACATGCCTTTAGCAATACCTACATTCGGATCTTTACCAGCTTCAATTATTTTTTCGTTAGTTGAGTTGTTAATGGAATCGGTTCCAGTAACTGTTTTTAAATATACTGGTTGAGTTGGCACTAGTAATTTATTGACATCGGCATAAATGCCAAATGTATTGTAATCATCAATAATTGTTTTTAAGCCACCGCCTAAACGTAAGTTAATAGGAATGAAATCTCTTTTAACCGAATAGGAAACTTTTGAACCGATATTACTAACCACTAATCCTAAACTAGCTACAGCTTTTTTATCGTTGATTTTTAATTTTTTTGATTGGTAATAAATACCAACATCTACAGCCGTTGATGTACCAGGTTTTGTAGGTTGCCCGTTACTTAAAGTATAATTACCAGTTAAGTTTGAACGAATGTAACGTACAGCTAACCCAGCAGAAAACGTTTCAGATAATTTTTGAGAGTAAGCTAAATCTAATGCGAACTCATTTGGTCTAAATTGTCCAGTTGTATTACCAACGATATCAGTAAAGGTAATATTACCCAATGAGAAATATCGAAGAGAAGCACCAATAGCTTGAGTTTTACTTATTTTGCCGTAACCAGCTACGTAGTATAAATAAATATCGGGTACTAATTGCTTAAGCCAAGGTGTAACAGAAATAGCTGCACCACCTTTTTTTTCTGAGAAAGCCATTTTTGCAACATTCCAATGGATACTGTTTCCATCAGCAGGAGTAGCTGCACCAACTTCGCCCATCCCGCCTTGTTTAGAGTCGGGAGCAATCATTAAAAAAGGTACAGCTGTAGTAATTGTATTTAGTCGTCCACTTAGTTCTTGTGTAGTTAAATTCGAAGAACTTGTTTGTGCTACTGCTTGTGCAGACAACATAACCCCAGTTCCAATAGTTCCTATAATTCGTTTTTGCATTGTTTTAAAATCTTTTTTTCATTAAAAAGAGAGCATCAAAGATATAATTAATTTAGAATTACCAACTTTTCTATTTTATCAGCTTTTTTCTTTGCTCCATCTGTAACTGAAACTTTGTAAATATAAACGCCTCTGGCTAATTTATCACCAAATTCGTCTTTCCCATCCCATTCAATACCATCAAAACGAAAACCTTCGTTATTTATTGTTTGATTGATCGATTTTACCACTTTTCCAGTAATTGTATAAATCTGAATTAAAACTTTTAGGCTTACACAACATTGATTGTGCTCAATAAAAAATTTAGTTTTTGTAGTAAAAGGGTTTGGATAATTTAAGATATGAGTTAATGCTAAATCTGCCTGATTAGATACTACAAAGTCGGTAAAAGAGGAAGACGAGTTATTTTGAACATCCCACACTTTTAAACTTAATGTATGTTTACCTTCAGAAAGTTCGTTAAGAGGGTATCTTATTTTTCCTGATTGATAGGTGTTTAAATCCGATACATAATAATCATTTAACACAATGGCATTTTTGGTATTTTCATCTAGTATAGCTACAATATCGTGGCCAATGCCTGTTCCAATGGTATTTATCCCACTAATATCAGAAACTTTAGCATAAACTTTTGGGCTTTCATTAGTAACTCCACCAGATACAAATTTCTCGTCATTCATATACAAGTTAATGGATGGACCTTGATTATCACTTATAGCATTAGGATTTGATCCACCAATGACAATTTTATCATAATAGCCATTTGCATCGTTAATGCCATTATGAGCATAATAACTTATTTTACCAGTTCCAAAATTGTAAGATATATCTTTTGGTATTAAAAATGAAAATGTAAAATCACCATTAATAACTTCAGACTTCCCTTTATAAATAATATTTTTTTGAATAAGAAATTTCACTGGAACAGTATCTGCTGATGAAATAGGATCATTTATTAATGTTCTAACCATTACAGCTTTATCAAATACAGTAGGATAAACAACCCCATTAAAATTAGTTAATTTATTACCACTAGCATCACCAACATAGCCGGTAATAGTTAAAAGTGATAGTGCATTTAAAGTATCACTCGATGTAGGAGATACTGCTTGAGAATTGATAGTAGACGTGAAAACGCGTTGCTCTGGATATGATAATTTTAGAGCAGGATCTCCTAAAATAACAAAGTTCATATATTGAGAATTTCCTGCAGTCAGGTCGCGTTTCGTTAATCTATACAAATCTCCTATGTGAGGCATTTTGCCGTTTGACATTGGATTTAATGCGTGATTATAAAATTTATCGTTTAAAATAAAATTTAATCCCGAAAATGCTAATCGAACAGTTGTCATTAATCCTATCGCGCCACCATTTTCATTTAATAAACAGTATTCGCCAGCCGATGTTCTGTCTGGATCATCAAATCTACTAAACTCACAAGTGGCTGTAACAAACAATGGCAAATTGTTTTTATTTTTCCAATTTAAAATTTGAGAAACTTCAACAACACGTTCGTCAGCTAAACCTAGCTCACCACCATGACCTGTGTAATTTAAAATTAATGCACCTTTTTCAATTCTTCTATTTAAATCGTCAACAGCAACAGGGTATCTATCTCCTCCTGGTGTAGATTCTTGCACATAGGCATCTAGAAATATTTTATCAACGTTATAATATTTATTGCCGTTATAAATTTTATTAGCTAAAGAGTTAGCTTGATTAATGTGTTCATTCCCATCTTGATCATCTCCTACAAAACACACCCAATTTCTCCAATCACCCTGAGGATAATCATTCTCAGCAGTTACACATGATGATTCAATAGCATTAACGTTGAAACCAAAATTTTGTTTGTAATAATGTTCTATTTTGTTTGTTACTGCAATAGCCTCCGGTTTATTTTTTACAGGAAATCGTCCAACGCCAATATCAACTAAATCTATCCCACCTGCTAATAAATCGCCTTCATTATTATCCATCATACCAAAATAGTCATCTGTGATAAAAGAATTTGTGTAGGAAGTTGAATTAGATGTTTCGTATGTAGGAATTAAAGCGGTATTCCCACTTCCGTTAATATCTTTATTTTTATAAGACCCATCACCTAATAATAATAAGTATTTGGTTGCTTCTGTTGGGTCTGTTGGTCTTTTGTAAAGCATTTTCACAAAATCTCTAATTCCGCCAATATCAGGTGTGCCAGACGAAAATTCGTTATATACTTCTTGCGTTGTCGCAATCGCATAAGTTAATGTATCGTATTGCTGGTGAATGGCGGCAATACGCTGAGCTTCTGCCAAAAACGAAGGATGAGTTACAATTACAAAATCAGCTTGTTGTATGCCATGTAAGTTTTGATTTGGAACAGAACCATATCCCTTTGGAACGAAAGTTTGATTAATAGTAAAGATTGTAAACTGTTTCAACGAATCAGAGATCGCTGTAAAGTCTAAGGTATTTCCAGAAGTATTAAACTGTTGTTCTTTAACATCAAAAGGATTGGTAACATCCCAAATAGTTGGAGAAATAGCATTGTTATTTGTTATAACATATTTTGCAAATGTGTTTGGTCCTACAACAGTTTTCCTATCCCTAAAATTAAATTGCGATTGATTGAATATTAGATTTCTTCTGGCATTAAATACTATATTATCTAACCATCCAGTGGCATTAGATGTTTGTTTTGTTACTGAAACAGATAGATAAGTTGAACTAAGTATACCGCCTTTAGCATTTTCATTTGGATATCCTACATCAGATAAATAGTTGTTTATATTGGTAGTTGGGCAAGAAATGCTAAATGACCCAGAATTAAAATTAACTCCAAAAACTGATGGACCAACTGCAGCATCGCTTCTTCCTAAAACACCAGCGTGCACATAAACACTATCTCCAATGGCAGCATCAGGTATTAAAAATGAAAAAGAATAAGATGTTGTTAAGTCAAATTTTTCGCCATAAAATTCTCTTCCACTTTTTACAAGGTTGGTTGTGTTTTGCTCATGAAAACCAAAAAAATCTTGTTTACTTGTTGTTGTATTTGGTGTATTTGAAAGAGAGCTTTGCGAAGAAATTCTTTTACCAGTTCCTAAATCAGCAGTGATATAATAAAATGAAGTGTCACTAAAATAGTGAATTTGGTGATCAAATGGCATTTTTGAGCCAGCAACACGTTTCCATGAATCGGTGCTTTGTCCGTAAAAAAGAATATAATCACTGTTATCAAAAACGCCATCGTTTTCTCCAACAACAGCAATTGCATTTTCATTTAAATCATCAAATCTAAAAACAGAATTTTTTTCTGGCATTAATTTACCACCATTACCATAAATCCTAATGTTTCTTGGGTCTGTGTTTGCAACATTTATACCTAAATTGGTCAATAATGTTTTATCTATTTTATAAACGCCATCTTTAGTAACACCTATCTTAAACCACTTACCAGTGGCTAAAACAGATGAGTTTGCAGTAGCTACTTTTTTTGTCTGTTTTAGCTGATTATTAGAAAGATTAGAATTAAAATTTTGTTGATCCCAGGTCGGAGTATAGCTTTCTAAAAATTCATATTTGTTAGTGGTTGAATTCAATCTAATAGAAGTTATTTTAGCGTACACTAAATTTTCATTTCTAGATGTTCCAACATAGCTTACTATATCAAACTCTGAAGTGATGTGTTTTTTGAAATCAGTAATTTCTTCTAATTCTTTTGCAGTTAATTCCCTAACAATACTATTTTCAATTTTAAATGAAGGAACTAAGTTGTTTTGAAGAATTAAATTATCCAGATAATAAGGTAAACTATTTTTTTGTACATCACGATGAACGCGACTTAAAAAAGAATCTTTGTTTTTTTCTGAAATTACGCCTGTATTATTATTTTCAAGGCCATTTTTAACGTTTTGTTTATTTATCTGAGAATAACCTGAAAAATAGCTAGAAAATAAAAGAACTAAAATTATTAGGTTAGATTTAGTGATACAAAGCATTTGCTTGATTTTTTTAGAAGTTATATTCATTAAAACGACAAAGAAAATGAAATATTGTTGTATAAAAGTTTTTATTTTCAAAATTAGACTGTTATATTTGTGATTAGGAATAGATTAAGTAAAATAACTTACATGGCGAAGAAACTGATATTATTACTCACAATTGTTTGTGTCACTGGCATTTGGCAAGATGTATATGCTCAAGATCCCCAATTTACGCAGTTTTATGCGAATCCTCTGTATTTAAATCCAGCATTTGCTGGTACAGCAAGATGCCCACGTATTTGTATGAATTACAGAAATCAGTGGCCAAATTTATCAGGAACTTATGTAACTTATAGCGCATCTTATGATCAGCATATCGACGCTATTAGCGGTGGATTGGGATTAATCGTAACTCAAGATGATCAAGCGCGAGGAACGTTAAAATCTACTCAAGCTAGCTTAGTTTATTCATATTTATTACCAGTTACACGTGAATTTTCTATCAAAGCTGGATTACAGGCTGGTTTCTTTCAAAAATCATTAGATAGAACAAAATTAAATTTTGGTGATATGATTGATGCTAGAAGAGGTTTTGTTTGGAATACAAATGAAATTATACCAGCTCAAACAAAAACAAACCTAGATTTTTCAGCAGGTTTATTAGGGTATAGCAAACGTTATTTCGTGGGTTTTGCAGCACATCACATTACTCAACCTGACGAAGGTTTGCAAGGACCATCTAAATTACCTTTAAAGATTACAGGCCACGCGGGTGCTATTATTCCTTTAGAGAAAGGAAATGAGTCTTTCATCTCTCCAAACGTATTATTTCAACAACAACAAAACTTTACTCAGTTAAACTTAGGTTTATATTTTGTTAAAGGTAATTTTGTTGGTGGTTTATGGTACAGAAACTCTGATGCGTTTATCGTATTAATTGGTGTTCAAACAGATCACTTAAAAGTAGGATATAGTTATGATGTTACTGTATCAAAATTAGCAAGTAATACTGCAGGTTCTCATGAAGTATCTTTACAGATTCAATTCGAATGTAGACCTAAGAAAAAGAAATATA
>ERZ724517.209-NODE-209-length-36069-cov-6.123896_pt1 | contig 36069 bp, 35 predicted proteins | sample MGYA00376050_ERZ724517 | MGnify/ENA primary metagenome ERZ724517 (study PRJEB28724, sample SAMN07190886) | activated sludge metagenome | isolation source: activated sludge of sewage treatment plant in Hong Hong | place: USA: Christiansburg, Virginia | collected... | reverse complement strand
CTCACTCTTTCTTTATTTTTAGTGATTAAAAAATTCCCCAAAGAGTTTAAATATACTCTAGGTGAACAGCTCAAAAAGGATTGTTTGATGTTGATATCTTCACTTTATAAAACTAATACTTTATTACATAAAAAAGAATCTCTTATAGAAACAAGAGCAACATTGGAAGGAATTAGAGTATTATTGAGATTATCAAAGGATCTTCATATCATAGCAGTAGAAAGATTTGTAGTTTTGAGTGAATCGATAGAAACTATATCAAAACAGTTGTTAGCTTGGGAAAGAAAGTCTCAATCGTGATATGAGGGGGGGGGTAGTACACTAAAAAACTCCACTCAGTTTATTCTTGATACTCGTTCAGATTATTTTCCCTACTCCAGCTTTGTTTCCCTCAAAAGTGAGTTGAACATAATTGCTTGGAGAAAATGATGAAGGAATTTGTTCAGGTTCTAGGTCGATATCTTGTTGGTTGATGTGATTGTGGACCTGTTTTTCGTTGAGGTGAATCTGATAGGAAGGTGCGAAATCGAAGATCAAACCCGCTCCGTGAGTAACTCTCCAGCTTGAAGGTTTATCTCCTTTGATAACCAATATTCATGGTTTATCTATTTTGAATTGATTGAGTTGAGCAAAATCGAGGGTATTGTGGGCGTAAATTTGGTTTTGAGACTTAGAAAATTGGATATATTCTGGAACTGATATTTGGAAATTATCCGAGAGTCGTTGTGTGATTGCTTTGTGATCACAGGCGATGAATTTTGGTTTCATCACTCATTTTCATTTTTGTTTGTAGACCGATTGGTTGAAGGTTTGCTCAATTGCAGAAGTTTTTTTCATCAAACACATGAAAAATCCTCAAGTGTGATGAAGATGAGGTCGTAGTCTTTTACTATATTTACTTACTTCTCCAAAACCTTCTAGACCAGCAGATAATCAGTCTATTTTTATTTCTTGAAGCTCCAATTTATCTCCATATTTATCGAGTAATAACTGCACGTTTACTTCATTTTCGAGGGGATTACTGGTACAGGTAGAATACAAAATACTTCCACCAACCTTACAAGCTTTGAAAGCAGAGATTAACAATTGTTGTTGCACTTTAGCGATAGATTCGACCTTTCTGATATCCCAAAACTTCGTCCCAAAATCAGATTTAAACCCAGTACCTTCCCCACTACAAGGCGCATCCAATAAGATACTATCAAAAAATTCAGGCACATGGTTTCAGAAATTACTTCCATCATGCTGTATAGTCACTACATTTTGCATACCCGTTCTCGTGAGGTTGCTCGCAAGAGGGATTATTCTTTTACTATCGGGTTCATTTGCTCGAATCACCGCTTTAGATCAGATTATTTTACATCTATCCGCCAATTGTGTCGTCTTTCCTCCTGGTGCAGCACACATGTCGAGGATATTTCATTCCATGGGCAGGGGAATAATGGATGCAGGAAGACTTGCAGCGGTTTCTTGGATATACAACTGACCCAAAATATGCTCAGGAGTTTTACCTAAAGCTATAGTTTTTTCGTCCTCTTCTTTATTTACCTTATAATTGAGGGGATTATAATCTGATTTCTGTACGCTAAATCATTGAGATTGGAGTCTTACTATCGTGGTCTGTACCGACCCGCGAGATTGTACACAAGAGAAAGACTTGAGAAGGGGAGTATTTATGCTTGCTGAAAACTCTTCAAATCCTCATACAGACTTGAAAAAAGGTGACATATAATCGAGATAATCTTGATGAGACATAAGGAAGAGAATATATAGATATTTACTTGCATTATATTTTGTTTTGAGTATACTATTTATACTATAGTGTTTAGTGTAAACTGTTTAGTGTAAATATACAATACTATACTATACAGTGTGTAGTGTACACATACCAAACTGATACTAAAGTATTTAATTGCTTTATAAAAACAATGAAATTTAGGAACTCTTCTTTGCAACAGGTGATCGATTGCTTTAAAGACGACTCAAGTCTTCAGCCTATCAATATCTCTTTGCAACTCAATAAATCTGCTGTACTAATACATAGGTATCTAAAAGAACTGGTAAGCCAAGGGGTTTTGGTCAAACAAGGATTGGGATCTCATGTGCGTTATCAATTGAGTCCTGAACAAATTAAGATATTCAAACAAGAAAACAAAACTTCAGATAAAGAATACGAAATTTCATCACAAGAGGAAAACCATCTTCCTTATTCACAGGTGAAAATCATGGAGGATAATTTTTTCAAATTTTCTGCGAGTGGTGAAATTCAAGAAGGAATAGAGTGATTTTATACATGGTGTAAGGATAGAAAGCTCAATCCTCAAGATAAAATAGGGGATTATATTTCTATCTATAATCATATTGAAAAAATTCGCAATAGCTGTGGAGTCATTGATGCAACGGATGCTTTTGATAGTATTTCAGGAGATTCGTATTTTGATCATATTTTTTATGCAGATCAATATAAGTGGATGGATTTTGGAAGGGGAAAACTTGCGGAACTTACTTTTTATGCAAAACAATCACAGAAACTTTCACTTATCAATACTTCTGTAGACATGATTATTCATAAGATTCGCTGTCTTGTAGGAAAGTACAAGATTGATCATATTGCTATAGTGCCACCGAGTATTCATCGTAAAAATCAGCTTCTCAAGATTCTCAAGAAAAAACTAGAAATATTAGAGCTTCCCTTCTTGTCGGTAGTGAAAGATTTTCCGAATGATATTCCTGTTCCTCAAAAATCTCTCAAAAATCGTGAACAAAGGCTAGAAAATGCTAAAAAAACAATTATAGTAAAGGAAGACACTATACCCAAAAATTACACAATTCTTTTGATTGATGACTTCGTAGGTTCAGGATCTACACTCAATCAAACTGCCAAAAAACTCAAAGATAAAGGCGCAGGCAAGATTATCGGATTTGCTTTTGTAGGAAATACCAACCTCACGTATGAAGTTATCAACGAAATTTAAACTTAAACTCTCCCAATTACTTATGAACATTCAACTCCCAGAACAATACATCGGAAGCCGTATCGATAAAGCTCTATCAGATCATTTTTTTTTATCAAGAAATTTTTTCCATCAGTTATTTGAGAGAAAACTCATTGAGATGATTAAAAATGATAAGCAGAATGTGGTAAAAAAATCTTATACGCTCGAAGGGAGGGAGGAGTTTATCTTGCCTGATTTACAAAGATATGAAGATAATCAGATATTGAAAGAGAGTCCCAAACTTGATTTGGAAGTCAAACTAGAAACTCCAGATTATATGGTTATCTATAAGCCAAAAGGAATTCTGAGTCATCCCAAGACCTTGTTTGACGTAAGTGAACCTTCAGTGGTAGGTTTTCTCTATCATAGATTCTGAGAGCTACCAGACGCAGGGAATCTCATCAAAGCAGGACTTATTCATAGGCTTGATAAAGACACGGATGGGTTGATGATTATTGCAAAATCAGAAAAAGGATTGCAGTATTTCAAAAGACTTTTTGATGATAAATCTCACAATGCTGTAGAGTGAAATACCACAGAGCCTGTACCACTCCACAAATACTACAGAGCTGTGTGTGAACTTACTAAGCATGGTGAAACCTGGCTTCATTTACACCCTCAAGCTCATACACTTGAGTCAATGATTCATCCCAAAGTCAATGTTTTTGGCTACCCTAAACTCTGAATATCTACTATCCTCAATCATAAGATTACAGCCAAAGAATGATCTCATTATAGTGATATTCCCACAGTAACTATTGAGCTCGAGATTCTTACGGGAAGAACACATCAAATTAGGTACCAGCTCAGTGAAATAGGTCTCCCACTCATCGGAGATTACCTGTATCATCCATCTTCTCCAAAAGATTCTCCACTTATGCTGACTGCTTTTAAGTTGGAATTTACCGATTGCGATAACAAAAAACAATGTATCGAGATTGATACATTGAATGAGGTTTAAAACACTGATAGGTAAATTATGGAGTAGCGTTGCTAATTGATAAGTTTGTTACTTCATTAGTATTTGAAATAATCTGCGCGCTACCAAGAAGAATATCTTCAGATTTCCCGTTATGTGTAAACGTTGCGATACTTTCACCAGCTTTCACACTTGATTGTGGTATGCTATATTTTGTCATGCTTGGTCCTAGTTTTTCGATTGTTACTTTATTATTTGGAGTTTTGAGAGTAACTTCGATTTCTGGACTATGACTGATCATAATTTCAATGCTTTTGATATTGTCTTTGCTAATATTGCTAGTAACTATAAGTTTGGACGAACTTGCGCTATAACCAATATCACCACTAATGCGATTTGTAGAAATATTTCCTGTAATATCTGAAAATAATCACACTCTTACACTTGGATTAAATATCAAAAAAGCAGAAAATCCAAATAATAATCAGATTATTCACGCTATAACTGTATGTTTATAGGTTGCGCTATGAACATAGTTTTTGAGTAGTTTCTTCATAAGAGATGAATAAGTCATTAAAGAATCTTGTATGACGTTATTATACTCCGTATGATACAAAAAAGCAAGTATTTACACGAATTTTTTCTCCACAATGGTGAAAATCTTACTCTTTTCGAGATCTTTGATTACAAAGTTGAGTTTACCAGGATTTCCTATATCGATGGTGATATTTCCTATCGTCATATCTCCTGTAGATTCCAAGAAAGATATATTTTTGATATTCAGATTATAGTTCGTTAATAATTCAAGAATCTTATGTAAAATCCCTGGTTCATTATTGAGCTCCAGAGTCAGAGAAAAGTGATAGATTGAAGGATCTTCATCTTTGTAATGTGCTGAGATGAGTTTTTCGTAGCTTACAGTGCGCAGAGCCTTACAGCCGATGTGATGTATCTTCAGTCCATTTCTTCCAGACTTAGCAATAATCTGAGGGTTTGTACTATTTATGCATTCTGGACAGAGTACAAAATCCAAATCGTTTTGTTCATCAATGATAATATTGTGTTTTTCAGCAGTTTTGAGATCGCTTACATCGACTGGTTTAGCTGTATGCTTTTGACTTATCTTGTAGAAGATATTGATGAAGCTTCCATAACCTCCTTTATCAAGCATTTCAATAAGTTTTCCTTCTAGTTCTTCTTCTTTCTTCTCATATTTTTTCCAGATTAAACAGTCTGCACTTTTGAAAAGTGGAAGTTTTTCTTCTACCAATCTTGCATTCAGATTATCAATGCTTTGCGTGAGCAATTTGTCTCTAATCTTCGTCTTGAGAAACTTACTTACTTGGTTTCTTGCTCCTGCAGTCTGGAGAAGATAAATTCGTGATTGGGTAGCACTATATTGATTTTTTCGAGTAGTAATATTTACAATATCTCCTGTTTTGAGCTGAAAATCGAGAGGAACAATAGAACCATTTACCAGACCTGCTCTATATCTAAGTCCTACCTCGCTATGAATTCTAAACGCAAAATCCAAGATTGTAGAACCTTTTTTGAGTTCAATAATATCACCTTTTGGAGTATAGGTAAAGATAGTATCATCCAGTAATTCGATCTTCATTTCTTGCTTAAATCCTTCATTATCATCTTGGTATTCTTTTACAATTTCTTGTAGTTTCCCTACCCACTGAGTTTGTCTACTATCTGCTCTAAAACTCTGCATCTTCTGCTTATCATATCCTACTTCCTTATAGGCGAAGTGAGCAGCGACACCAAATTCAGCATATTGATCCATTTCCTCAGTTCTGATCTGGATTTCTACTGGAAAGGCAAAAAGTCCCAAAATAATACTATGAATAGACTGATAACCATTTGGCTTGGGAACTACGATATAATCTTTGATCTTGTGGACGAGGGGAGTATACATATTGTGTAAAATTCCCATCGCGAGGTAACAGCTCGGGACAGTATCTACAATAATTCTAAACCCTACCAAATCATTGATTCCAGCGATACTTGAGATATCAGCACTACCATGTTTTTGTGTAAGCTTCTTGAATACACTTCGAGGAGATTTCACTCTTCCTTTGACTTCAAAATCCTTCATTCCTTCTTTTTCTAGTACTTTGGTGATTATTCATACTCATTTTTCACTTGCTTTATTGTAGATAGGTTTGCTGAGATAATCTATAACCTGAGTGCATTCTTGAGGATGAGAAATGTGGAAACATCAGTTTTCGAGGAGATATTGATAGGCAGTAAGTCATAGTTTTTCGGCGATAGGAACATAGATTTCCAGTGTTTCATTCACAATTCTCATTTGTTTCTCTACCTTGGGATGAAAATGCAGAGTCTGGATATTATGAACTCTATCTGCAAGTTTGATAAAAATTACTCTGAGATCTTCCGACATTGCAAAAAATGTTTTCTTGATCGTTTCGATCTGTCTTTCTTCTCCACGATATTTGATCGTACTTACTTTGGTTACTCCCTCACATAGTTTCCTTACTACGGGACCAAATTCTTTCTCGATCTCGTCCGCGCTGATATCACAGTCTTCAATCACATCATGCAACAAACATCCTTTGATTGTTTCCAAATCAGGACGTATGATCATCAAAAATCTTGTTGCCTGTACGATATGAGAAATATAATATTCCCCTGATTGTCTGATCTGACCTTCATGGGCCTTTCTAGCATATTCATAAGTGGTCTGAACCTGCGCTAATTCGTCCGCATTGAGGTATTCTCCTGCAGTTTTTTTGATCTGATCAACTACAAACTGAGGATTGGGATCCGTGATTGCTTGATAGTTGAAAAATGATTTTAAGTTGTTTATAGACATGCGCAGATAGTAGTAATATTCACTTTTTTTGCAAAACAAAATGAACTTTTAGCTTATAAATAAAAAATAATCTGATTTTGAAGCGTGAAAAAACACCGCCCAGAAATACTGGACGGTGTTTTGTAATTTTGTAATTTTAACTAATTATGGTCATATTAGGGCCAATATTAGGAAAATTATCTTTCTTTTGGACTTCATGTGTCATTTCATTCATTACATTTTTTCTTTCTTCTTCCATTTTATCTTTCGAAGTTTTAGCGAAGAAATATCCCAAAGCAAAAGCAATTATAGGTATAATGATAATCGTACCAATAAAATAGCTGTCAGTAAATTCAAACTCAAATCCAAATTTGCCACTCCTATTCAAAGTACGTGCTAAAGATACTAGTACAATGCAAAAGTGTAAACCAAAAGACCACACTGCTCTCAAAGAAGTTTCAAGATTTTTAAAGCCAAACAATATTTTTTCTTTTCGAAAAAACAAATATTGATTTAATAATACTAATATGCTTATTAGTGCAAATAAGAATAGAAAAACGAAAGGAATTTTATCATTTAGTGCTATGCCTAATTCTAAAGCTATTAAAAGTGCAGAAACACCGAATAATATTATTGGAGGATAAGGTTTTGAATCTAATCTCACATCTCTTCCGATTATTAAAAAGATTACTAATAGGGTTAGATACAGAGCCATAATTGCCCATGCGGGTTTAGCCTTATCAGTTCGTTCCCATGTACTTTTTTCATGGAAGATTTGTCCCTCAGGAAGAAACACAGTTGTGTTTTTATAGTGTTCCTTAGTGACCCAGATTCCCCACTTAGAGTATACTTTATTTTGAGTATCTTTAATTCTAAATACAGTTCTTGGATCATTCATTGCTCTGAGTTTCTCTTCATTAGTGCCAGGAGATCGTGAGAATTCCTGATACAGTTCTTGAGACAAAGAAGTTTTTGAAAATAGTCGTGCTTTGTTATCCTGAATAGATAGTTGTAACACCCTTATATTACCATCAGATTCTTGTATGTACAGAGCTTGAGTCTGACCCCATACAGAGTTCATACCCAGTAAGAGTGTAAAAACACTCATGATTTTAAAAATTTGTAACTTCTTCATAGTTTTTTTGATTTTCTTGTTTTAGATTATTTTCTTTTTGTATCGTGCTGAGATGATCAGATCTACAGCGTATTGCGTAAATTTATCCATCTTGCATTGCGGATGAGCAACAGCATCAATCAACTGAAGTGCATAGTGCACAACACCAATTGGTACACTAAGGCAAAAGAGATGACTTTTAGCAAACTCCATACTTTTTTCAGCGTCATACAAAGCTGAATCAGAATGAATTACATCATAATAATAAAGCGTAATGAGAAATGCATCCCAATGTTTTACCCTGTCTTTGAGCAAAGCAAATTTTAGAATAACTTCTTCAATATGATTTATCTTGTAGTTGATGTCTCTGTAATTAGCCTTGTAGTGGAATAGTATTTTATTCCATTTCTTGTAGATAAGATTCTTATCTAAACAATATTTTGACATAAGATCAAAATACGTTTTCCTTGCTAAATCATAGTTATCATGATAACTACGAATAATTTTTTCTTTGTAAATGTACTTCTTTTTCATTGTTTGTAATTTTGGTTTATTGTTTATTTTATTTTGATTGTGCTCAAAAACATTTCTTTTACTGTTTTTTAAAGCAATTAAACTGTTAATGAACGACATATGAGAAAAAACTCATATCATTACAATAAATTATATAGAGCATAAGTCAATAGTATAATACAGATTATTGAATATTCGAGTAGTAGGGAAATTAACACTCACAATCGATGTATTCCTCTTTTTGACTGCTAAGATGTTTCCAGTCGATGTTTGCTAACCTTGAATTATAAAAATTCTTGAGAATAGTTTGATATTCTGAAATACTATCGGGATTTACTTTGATATCATCTCTAATACGTTGATAATCTCGTTTATCAAAATTGGCATTTTTTACTCTAAAATCTTCTTGAGCTTTGCTATAACAGTCTTTGCAACAAAAACCTAAATGTCTGCGATATTCAGTGGGTTTACAGATAATGCGAGCATTACAGGGACCATATCTACAGTTTTCAATATTGTCTGTAAGTTCATCCGTGTAAATACAGACTCCGATAGTCGTATGAGTTTTGCTGTCTCCCACCTGCGTGCTTATTCTTCCGTCAAAAGTGTACAGATTACCAAGCCAGTTCCCATCATTTTCGCTATTGATATATTTTACAATTCCTCCATCTATACTATAAAAATTTGGTAGTCCACCCTTATGAAGCATGACCGCTAACTTTTCACATCTAATTCCCCCAGTACAATACATAATTACATATTTTCCTGCAAACTTTTTCTTATATTCTTCCACAAATTTTCCCATCTCACGAAAATTAACCGTTCATGAAGGGATTGCATGTTTGTAATGTCCAAGCTTATACTCGTAACTATTACGCATATCAAGTAAGATCACATGTTCACTTGGTTTTCCGTGAATTTTCACATCATTTCCTGCATGACCAATAATGAAATCAATTTCTGTATCTCGATTATCTATGATGGATTTTACTTGCTGGATACTGGCTTCTTGTTTGTATTTTTCTACTTCTGCTGGCGTAACAGGGTAGTTGAGGGCTACAATTTCCTTGCGGTATTTCACAATCATGCGATCAAAATAATACTCATCCACTTTTGTAGATTTGATATCAATATCAGCTATATTATGGTAGTAGGGTTTGGAATTGAGGTATAATTTATAAGCAGAAACCTGTCACGCATTTCCTGTAAGCGTAGCACTAATTCCTTCTTCTCCAATATAAATTCTTCCTTTTAGTCCTACATCAGTAGTAAATTGTAAATGTTCTTTGATGTGGTCTTGAATATCAGGAATATCTACAAATTTGTAAAAGGTCAATAAAATAAGATTATTTTTTTTCATGTCAGGCGTTATGGAAATAAGAAATTTTGAATATTTAGATTGTTTTTCACTATAAGCATCTTTGCAAAATTTACAAGAAATTTTAGATAATTATCTTTTTCAGAAAATATAAAATACTATTGCATTACAATGTTTTTTCCTTTTAATACTAATACTTAAATCGTTAATTTTGATTTAAAATAGTCAAACTCTATGAAAAAAATTAAAATTGGTTGAAAGCAATTTAAGTAATAAAATCCAATGTTTACATTGGTATAAATCGCGGCTCTAAAAGTAGAGAAGCGATTTTTTTCATTTCAGTTTATCTTGCAATTTTAATGAGTTTCAATAATTATATTGTTACATAGGTGGTTCTATGCTAAAATCCAATGCTTTCATTGGTATAATCGTTCTCTAAAAGTAGAGAGCGATTTTTTTATTTTATTCTAAGCCAAGGGAGAAACTATTTCTTAGGAAACCTATCATCTGTATCATCATAATTATCATCGTCTTCGCTTTCATAATCCTTTGTAAAATGAAGTGCCTCAGTAACATGATTTTGAAAATAAGCATATTTATGTAGTAGTTCAAAAATTTTATTAGAATCTGTAGCAAGTAAATACTTAAAGCTAAAATTTCCATGAGTTTCAAACGAGTTATTTTTTATTTTAATGCTAGTCCAAAATACTCACATGGTATCGTTGTATGTAATAGATATTCCTACTCAGAATAACTCTACAGGATTACCATATTTATGTATATATTCATTTAAAGAATGAATACATGAGTCAGCATCAGGAGAGTCTACAGCTTCATAAAACTCACGAATTTTTTTATGACACTCATGCTCATTAAGATTTTCAATTTTGAGAGAATATATATCTGCTTCTTCAAGTTTTATATTACTTTCTACGATGTCGTTATCTTTGTTTTTAGCCTCAAAAGCTAAGGAATTTTTTAGTATATCCATCTCTTCTTGAGCATATTTTTGATCAATTCGTAGTGCTTTTTGAATTTGTTCTTTTCCCTGTGCTTCGTACTCACCAAAAATACTACCTAATTCCTTACCATATTTTATATGAGCTTCTTTTCGCACTGAACTGTCTACTAAAGTTTGCTCATCTATTGTTCCATCTAGATATCCTCACAAAATTCATTGCAAAGATCTATCTCCAAGATTTCTATTGTAGATTTTTTGAATATAGTTTTTGTTGATTTGTTCTTTGCTCATATTTTTAATGTTAGTATAGAATTCTTATTATAGTTTATATTTTTACTCAGTCAAATATATTAATCTTTATCATCTTCCAGATCAAATGCTTCCGTAATATCATTTTCAAATTCTCATTCTTCTTGTATAATGTTTATGATATTATGTTTATTTATAGCAATAGGAGACATTATCCATTCTCAATTATCATTCTGGTTCTCTCATCTACATTCAACATCTATATTCAATGACATTGCGTCTATTGATCTCCTATATACTAAAGATAAAGCAACATTAAAAATTTTTTCATTTGATCATCTTATTTAACTCCATTTCTTAAGCCAATCTCTGAGTTGTTCTGTATGATTCCAAACGCTTTCTTCGTTCATGTCATTGATGTCCAATAATTCAAGAATTTTACATTCTACCTCCTCTAAATTCATCTTTTTTAAATAGTTTTTCATTCCTCATGCATCTTTTAGTTTTAATTTTCTTTTTGAAATTTTACCTTTTTCTCCACAATAAAGTTTTAAAGTTTTTTCTATTTGACCTAATAGATGGAGAGACGCTTCTTCATTGAAATATATTTGTTCTTGAAGTATAGCTGTTGTTTCTTTGTTTTCCCGCATAGCTTTTACTATTATGGCTTCGATTTGCTTAGCAAAAACTCTTGAAAATACTTCTCGCTTGGGATCCTCAATCAATATATCTTCAGTTATATCTCAGTCTACGAGTAATAATAATTTTCCTCTTACTCCTTTAAATTCTGATCTTTCAGGATCAATTTGTGTAATATCTTCGTAAATAGTTTTTAATTTGTTGGGACCAAATAAATCCTTGAGTTCATTAGTTTTCATATCATCTTACTTATATATAAAATAGACTGAATTTCTAAACAATATACCAATTGATAATCTAATAAGGATAATTATCCTTGTAGATACTTATCAACTTATTATTTAACTAAATAATTAAAAAATCATATATGTCAATAAAAAAGAAAACCAATTCTTTCCATATTGCTGATCTGCAAAAACTTCCTATAGATCAGCTTATTGGTATTTTAGAAACCTATAAAACGACTTCAGATCAGCCTATTCTGCTTCTTGAAAGGATTCTCAATCCACTTTTGGAGAGATGTAGAACTATTCAATCTTTGGGACTGTGATACCTCAATCTTTCTCGTGCTATGGAAACTTTGTCGTGAGGAGAAATACAAAGATTGAGATTGGCTAAACAATTGGGTAATAAACTGACGGGAATTATTTATGTATTGGATGAACCTACAATCGGTCTTGATAACGCAGAGATAAAGAAAGTAATCAGTGCGATAAATACTCTCAAAGAAATGGGGAATTCAATAGTAGTAGTAGAGCACAATGAAGAATTTATTACTTCATCCGATTGGGTGACAGAAATAGGACCGGGATCAGGAGATTTTGGTGGAGATGTAATTTTCAATGGTTCATATGAAGATTTTCTTAAATCAGATTGTTTAACCGCACAGTATATCAGAGGAGAAAAAAAAGTACATATAAAATTTGATCATAAAATTAAAGATCATATTATTACCATAAGAGGCGCTCAAAAACACAATTTAGATTTACCAAAAGTAGATATTACTCTCGGAGCATTCACAATTATAACTGGACCTTCTGGAGCTGGTAAAACGACTCTTCTCCATCATACTTTATTCAGATTTTTGGAATCAAGACAGAAATACGTACAAGGTTTTGTGCGTATGCATATGCTCCGTAAAGGCCTCAATCGAAGTGATATCGTAGGTGGTCAGCTCATTAAAAGAGCAGAATTTGAAAAGGTAGAAGAAGAAGCCATGGATGCTTTTTACAAAGAACTGAACGTAGATGGAATTGTAGGACGAGAAAATGTACAAAACGTAATTTATGTTGACCAGACAAGTATTGGTAAAACACCAAGATCGTGCCCAGCGACGTTTATCTGAATATTTGATAATATCCGTAAAATATATGCTTCAAGTAATGATGCTAAGATGCTTGGACTCAAAGAAGGTCATTTTAGTTTCAATAGTAAAAAAGGAGCCTGTACAGAATGTGAAGGGTATGGACAAAAAAAGATTGAACTTCAATTCTTGCCTGATACCTATGTTCCTTGTTCGCTCTGTAAAGGAAAAAGATACAAATCTGAAGTGCTAGGAATAAAATGGAATGGTAAAACAATTTCTGATATTTTGCAAATGTATGTTCACGAAGCCTATGCTTTCTTCAATGAAATTGGATTTATTCAAGATGAGCTGAAATTGATGTGTGACATTGGTTTGGGTTATCTCAAAATGGGACAACCTGCTCAAACTCTCTCAGGAGGGGAGTCACAAAGACTCAAGCTTGTAAGACATTTACTCAAGCAGTATAAAGGACATACGATCTATTTCTTGGATGAACCAACAGTAGGTTTACATCCTGAAGATATTCAAAAACTGCTTCTTGTTCTCAAACAATTCTTGGATAGAGGCGACACGATTCTCATGATTGAACATGATCAAAGTCTCTTACAATTTGCTGATAAGGTAATAACACTTAAAAATGGGAAATCTGTATAATTATTGAGTTTTTCATAGTCTATAATTTTGGTATTCCTTCCATAAAGCGAGCACTACACCGATCGTGATATATACATCAGCGATATTGAAAACTGCACCTCGACCAAGCCATATAAAATCTCTCACACCTCACAGTCGAAGTCTATCTATAAAGTTTCCTAAGCTCCCTGCGATCAAGAAAATTCCCACTCGTAGGTTTATTTTTTTACTCAAAGTAAGATAAGAAATAATAACCAGAAAAAGTATCGTAATAGTTTTTACCAATCGAGGGAATACGGCAATTCAAAAGCTGATACCCGTATTGAAGGTAGGAGGAAGGATCAAAGACGCTATACCCATATCATAAAAAAGAAATTTGGAAACATAATCTATTACTACTAGTACCAATACAATCAAAACAAACTTGAAATATCTCATAAGATAACAATTAAACTGGTATAAAAATTGTTTTATTTATTATTATTTATATCTATGATGCAAGAATTTGTTGAATTTCTCAGCACCTATAATGTTATCGGGTTGGCAATCGGATTGGTAATTGGTGCTCAAGTGACTGCTTTGGCATGATCTTTGATAGATGATCTTATTACACCTTTATTGCTAGCTCCTTTTTTCAAAAAATTTAAAATAGATAACTTAGAAGAATTATCTCGAAATGGTGTTCTACGAGGAAAAGTAATTTCAAATCTTATTTAGTTTGTAGTAATAGCTTTATTAGTGTTTGTCGTAGTAAGAAATTTTGATATCCCAATGAAGAAGTAGTAATTGCTTAACTATTATCAGTTCTGTATTCGTATTCAATTTCATCATCTGGTAGAATAGCAATTTTAATAAAATTTAATCTCTCTAATACAGCGATACATTTTTCATTTTTTCTGTTGGTTGCTGCCCAAATGCGTTTTAGTTCCATATCTTTTTTTCCAAAATCTATGGCTAGTTGTATTGCAGCAGTCATAAAACCTTGCCCTCTGTATCCAGCTAAGAGTATAAATCCTAGTTCGCCACTCTCATTTTCAAAACCACGATAATAACCACAGGTTCCCACAATTTTACCGCTGGCGTTATCAATGATCATCCAATGAACAGTGTTTCCTTCTTCATAATCTTTATCTATTCTTTCTTGCATTTCTTTCGCCTCCTCTAAGTTTTTAGCTGGAATAGAATCATAACATGAGATCTCCATAAGATCTTGTATATCTGAATCACAAACTTCTCTCAATGTAACTTTTTCTCCTTCAAGTACTGGAAAAATAATATATGGCGGTAGTTTCATAATTGATAGAATTAAATATTATATAGTTTTATCTTCTTCTTTTTTTACCGCTATTTTTCTTGGGATCGAATGATCATTGAGATTTTTTACCTGCATCTAAATCATCGTTTGTTTCCACGTCGATATGCACACCAAATTTCTTTTCTAGCTCCTGCACAGTAGCGCCTCAGCTTCAGATTATTTTTCCTTTATTGGAAGTGTGCGTAGTAAGCCTAATGGTATTTGGTCCTAGGATTTCACATTCTACAGGGAAACTGAAAATATCTTTCATAAGCTGAGTGATATGGTCACTCGCAGCATCGTTTATTATATTTTTCTTAGTTGATTGATTTTCCATAATCTGATCAAGTGACATAACCACCACCTGTTCTCCAAAAGTATAGATTTCATATTTGAGTTTTTTTTCTAAGAAGCTTGTTACTTCAATAACAGGTCTGGCAAGATCCGCAGACATCATCCCACTTGGCATTTTTACTACTTGCTTGAGTTGAAGAATTTCATGGATTTTACCATCCTCAATGTAGATAACGGTATCAATTACCTGAGGGATAATGCCCATTTCTATGGTCCCAATAAATCTTTGAATACTATCTACTGGGGCAGTAGCATGGATAACACCAATAAGCCCAATTCCCGTCAATCTCAGATCTTTAAATAATTCAAAATCTTCTTTATTTCTTACCTCATCATAAATAGCAACATCAGGTCTAGAAAGTAACAAAATATCTCTTATTTCGCTGTGTGGAGCGTAACTAAAAGAGTACTGTACTACTTTTTCATCTACCAGAAGATCTCTAGGACTCTCAAGTGTTTTTATAATCTTATTTTTTTCTACATATTTTTCGATCAATGCTTGTGCAAAGGTAGTTTTACCACTTCCAGGCGAACCACTAATCAATATTCCTTTCGCTTTGTTTTCCACTAAATCTATAATCTCCGCATCCAAATCATAATCTGATAAAGAGAGTTTTTTTACAGGTTTTACTATTGTCAATTCTAGTCCATCTGCCAAAGGCTCAGTTACTACTACGATTCTATAAGGTCAGATCTGAAGTACTTTACTATATTTGCGATCTATTTCTAGCCGACTTTGTTCTTTTTCTTCCACTTCTTGCATGAGTTCACGATAGATGTGTTCGAGTTCTTCCTTGCTTACAATATCTTTACTTATTTCAGATTCCCATTTCCCTGGTTTTCATTTTTTTCGTATGATAGGGCAATTGGCTTTGAAATGTACCGACATGGTGTGATCATCAAAGTAATGGTCTAAGAGTGAATTATTTCCTTTTACTGATTGCATATTGTTGTTGAAAAATTAAATTTGTGCTACTATTTTTAGTATACTAGTTAATCCTGATCTGATGTCAAATAATCTGAAATTATCTGATATAACTAAAACAACCGCTTTTTTTACGGCTTTGATTGCTCTTTTTTTTATATTTTCTAAATTTTTTGCTAGCACTTTTTTACCAATTTCTGAGTCAATACTCTGTGTTTACCCTCTCGTGAATACCAATGGAACTCAGATTGGAGTTGCCTCTTATCGAACGGGGGATATTTGGATTACAGCTCAACATGTACTCGAAGATTGTGATGGTCAGTGTAATGTGCAGATTAAGAATTATAATAATCAGAAAAAAGATTTGAGTCTTGTTACCCATAGTCAGCAGAACCTAGGAAATGATAGGGGAGTATTTCAAATCGTAGCCGAAGCAAGCTTTACTACTGCGAATTGTGCTACAGATATTGATGGACTGGTGACATTTGTTTCCGGCTCACAACAAAAAATACCTGCAACCGAAGTTACAGGTATTTTTATATCCTATATGCCAGATTTTGGCCAAAGCGGTTCTCCTTTCTTTGAGGAAGGTAGAATTATAGGAGTTATGAGTAGAAAATGAGTTTCTGGCGGTATTTTAAATTTGATAGACGAATAATCTAAAAATTAGATCATATCATCGTCATCATCATCGTCATCATCATCGTCATCATCGTCATCATCATCGTCATCATCATCAGTTGCATCATCATCAGTTGCATCATCATCAGTTGCATCATCATCAGTTGCATCATCAGTTGCATCATCATCAGTTTCTTCCTCTTCTTCGTCTTGTTGTAATAATTCCAAATTAAGTAAATCTAATAATTCTTTCATGTGTGTAAAAGTTAAGATTAAAAAACTCTACTCTTATTATACTCATTTGATTTTGAAAAAGCAAATGTTTTTTGTATATTATTAAATCAAATATTCTTACATATTAGGTAAATACTCTCTTTTTTATAGTATTTTATATCTCAAAAATTATTATTCTAAGGTATACTCATTGCTTTTAAGACAAAACTCACTATTTTGTGAAACAATTATCAGATTATTTTTTATTTTCGCTTTATCTTGTTATGAACATATTATATATCGGTTGATTGCTCTTGGTATATGGTCTCGGGGCACTTTATAGTGTTTCTATTCATGAGTCTTTTACTCTCACTCTAGCTTCAGGAGACCCAAGCAATTACTTCTACTTTTTGAGACAACTCAGAAATATTGGTGTAGGATTAATCATAGCATATATCGTATATAAAACCTCTCTTGCGAGAATAAGATCTCGAAGATACCTTATCTTAGCCTGAGTACTTATCTTGACCCTCCTTTTGTTTACTCCACTCGGTTTGGAACTCAATGGAGCAAGGTTATGGCTCCAAGTACCATTCTTGGCGACTATTCAACCATGAGAATTCTTCAAACTAGGATTCGTTCTCTTGATCTCTGATCGGTTAGTGAGAAAAAAACTTATTTTGCAGTCGTTTTGGTGATTTATTAAGTTTGGTATCGTAATTTCTTTATGTTTCCTTGTATTTCTATTACTCAGAGATAATGGAACTATCCTTATTTTAGCACTAACATCTCTTATTTCTTATTGGTACCTAGGTGGTAAAAAAAGATTTGTGGGTATAATGATAGGTATCGGAATTGTGGCAGCATCTCTTGTAGTATCGCAAGTAAATTATGTAAGAGATAGGTTCGACGCCTTTTTGAATCCTGACGCTGATACGAGTGGAAGAGGAATTACCTACCAAATTAAAAATGCTCTGACAGCAGTAGGATGAGGAGGAATATGGTGAAAATGATATGGAAAATGATTACAAAAGTTTGGTTATATCCCTGAAGCGCAATCAGATTATATTTTTGCTGCATTTAGTGAAGAGTTGGGATTATTTGGAAATAGTATTTTGATAGGCTTATATATATGGCTCGCTTTGTACTTTTTGACACGTATTAAGGGTATTAGAGATGATTATCTGAGAGGAATGGGAGTAGGAATTATATCATTGATCATTTTACAAGCATTCGTGAATATCTGAGTAAACATCAATATACTTCCATCCACAGGACTGACTCTGCCTTTTGTGTCTTTCGGCGGTACTGCAATCATGGTAAACATGATTGAACTTGTGCTTTTGCATAAAATCTTGGTAGAGGGGAAAGAGTTGAAAAAGTTGTATTAAAAAACCCACATTAGAAAAGCTAATGGGGTTTTACTCAAAAAAAGTTTATTTTTACTCTTTTTGAGCTTGTGAATGATAGTTGTTAATTGTTACATTCCCAGTTGCCTTAACAGCAACTCCTCTTCCTGAAGCTACGATATTATCTTTCATAACATCATAATTTAGATCATCATGTAAAGATAGATAATCCATTCTACTTACTTCTGGTAGATCATCTAGAGCAACGCGATCATCTGGTGCTGGCGCAACAACCACTTGCCGTGCAGCAGTAATTGCAGGTAGTATCGTATTATCAATAAATGCCCATATGAAAGCTAGTAGTAGAAATAAGAGTATTAATCCTACAACTATTAAGTTTCTGGTATTTGTTGCCTGCACATCTATCAACCTTTCAATCTGATTGGTAGTTTCTGCGTGAGTGCCGCTAATAGCACTAATAATCTGATCTGTTTCTCCCTTTGTATTTCTGATTTGCTTATCCTGTAGGGTCGTAATCTCTTCGAGATAGAACCTCAAATCTTTCCTCAAGCCACGTACTTCATCACGGGTACCTGTTCCGTAATTCGTAATTTTAACTGGCATTGGCTCTGTTTTTTGAGCTTGAGCGATGTTAAAGAACGTGATTGTAAAAACAACCAAAATCATAAACTTTTTCATATTTTTCATAGTAATCCTATTTTCCTTGTCAAAACATTTTGACAATTAATATTATATAAATTTATTATTCAATAAGTCAATAGATTTTATGATAATATTATAATTGAATAAAAATGATCATAAATTGAAATTATCCATAGATTACTATTGACAAACATACTATTTTACCTATTCTATAATTTATAGAATTATTTTAGTAATTAGCAATCAATGAACCCAGAAAATAAATTTTATTATCCTTCAGAATATAAAAAATTAGATAAAGATCCTATTCTATTGAAATCTGAATTTCATAAATTTGTAGATAATAATCGCGATTCTTATAAGTCAACGTCAGTTATACAAACCTCATCTCGTGTATCTAATACAGATTATGTTAAGTGATGATTAGGTTTTATTTTAGATACTTTCAAAGATAAAGTAATAATAGCAACTTGTAATCATGTTCTCAATGATTCTAGTATACACTACAATAAAGTCATCAAAGATATATATGTGGCTAATAAATTTGTGGGATCTCATGATTTTGAGATTGATAAAATACTGAGAGCTAAGAAGTCTGATAAAGATCTAGCTTATATTATTTGCAAAAAACCTTTTCGATTCGTAAATAAAAGAGCTCAGGTTAGTAACGTCTTGAATCCTGGATTGATATGAGCATTTTTTAAAAATAAACAAAACGATTATTCTTTTCACACTTGATTTCTTGGTGAACACAATAAAAACTTAAGATATATGGAAAATCCATCTTCAAATCATTTTTATTCTAAAAATGTAAATCCTTTTGAGTTAGATTTGCATAAACAAATTTATTTGAAAGCAGATATGATTTCTAAAGGTGGAATGAGCTGAGGACCAGTTATTTCAGAGCATTGAATCGAATGAATAATAATATGATCGGGTTGAGTAGGATCTACTATTCTTCCTATTGCTTCCATAGTAAAGCAATACGAACAACATATAAAAAAATTAATTACATAACATTTTTATGATGAACCCAGAAAACAAACTTTATTATCCAGAAGGATATAAAAAACTCATTACAGATCCTGCGGTATTGCAATCTGAATTTGATGAATTTGTAGAAAATACCCATGAATCTTATAAAACTATACCTCTGGTTAAGTTTCGTTCCTTGGGTCACAAAGAAGGTAGTTTTTTAGTGGGATCAGGCTTTATATTAGATTCTTTTAAAGATAAGATAATTATTGCTACTGCGAACCATGTAAGTGATCACAATACAGTTTCTGTGACAAAAGATATCTACTTAGAGAAAAAGCTTATAGGATTTTATGAGTTTGAAATTGATAAAATACTGAAATCTCCTCTAGGAGAAAGTGATCTTGCATTTGTGCTTTGTAAAAAACCTTTTGGATTTATCCCTACTAAAGTCAAAATAAGTGAGAATTTTACTTCTCCTCGCTTGTTATGAGGTTTTCTATGAAAATTTCATGAAGGTCTCCATCATGAATATTCTTTTAATACTGGCTATTTGTATGAGCTTTCTAAAAATCTACTCTATACACAAAATGAGGGGGCTGGTCAGTATAGTAGACAATATATTAGTCCTTCCAAATTAGATCCAAATAGACAGGTATATTACGACGTAGATATGATTTCGAAACCTGGAATGAGTGGCGGACCTATTATTTCACAATATTGATTAGAGGGAATAGTTAAAGGAAGTACTAAGAATGGACGTTCCACTCTTCTTCCTGCACGATCTATTGTTAAACAATACGAAGAACATATCAAGCCCCTCATAAAATAATATCTATTTAAACTACAAAAACAGTTGCAATCAGCTTATAATTAGTTATTATACGAACTATAAAATACAATAAAATCTAGAGTGTGTGAATAAGCGGATTCATCTATTGTATTGACTTTTGGCCTATATCCTACGGTGATGTCCAATTGACAATAAATGAACTAAGGAATAATAAGTCTTTATTTCTATAAGTTTTTTTTGGTTATGCAAAAGATTGATTTTGATGGGCTCATGGTATCATTAGCTTCTCCTGAAGAGATTCTAAAATGGTCACATGGAAGTGTAGAATTCGCTGATACAGTAAATTATAGAACTTGAAAACCAAGACTCAAGGGGCTTTTCTGTGAAGCTATTTTTGGTCCTACTAAAAATTATGAATGTAGTTGTGGTAAATATAAGGGAGCAAGATATAAGGGATTCGTTTGTGAAAGATGTGGTGTAGAAATCGCTTCTGCTAGAGTAAGAAGAGAAAGAATGGGACACGTTGAATTGGCTTCGCCTGTAGTTCACGTTTGGTACTACAAAACTACTCCTTCTAGAATTGGATTACTTTTGGGACTTAGTGTTACAGAAATTGAAAAAATCTTATATTTCGTAAAATACATCGCTACCATTGATTTTGATGATAAGAAAAAAGTAAGTGTGATTCAAACTCTTGAAGAGTCTTATAAATCAAAGCTTGCAGACTTGGAAGAGGTATACGCTGAAGAACTTGAAAGAGCAAGAAAAGATGGAAAAATTGCAAGTGAAACTAAAAAAAAAGACGATGGTCAAGATATGAGAAATATGATTTCTGATTTGGAAGTAATTTATACTGATAATAAACTCGAACTTGAGAAAGAATATTCTCGTATGAAATCAATCATAGCTTCACTCAAACCAGGAGCAACGATACTAGAATCAGATTATCGTAACTTTTTCAATAAGTTTAACCACATATTTGAGTTTATGTCAGGTAGTGATGCGATTCTAAGCTTATTAACTAAGATAGATCTTGAAAAAAATATTCAAGAAGCTGCTGAAAAATTCAATACAAGTAAAGGAGAAGAAAAAAAGAAAACGTTCAAACTTTTGAGACTTTTAATCAACTTATATATTTCAGATACAAGACCAGAATGGATGGTGATGAAGTACTTACCTGTTATTCCACCGGATATTAGACCAGTTATTTCACTTGAAGGAGGTAAAATCGCAACATCTGATGCCAATCAATATTATAGAAGGGTTGTACAAAGAAATTTGAGACTCAAAAAAATGATTCAAGTGGGTATGCCTGATGTAGTTAAGAAAAATGAAATCAGACTTTTACAAGAATCAGTAAATAATCTGATTATTGGAGATAAAACACAAGGAAGCGGAAATGGAAGAGGAGGAACTGCAAGAGTTTTCAAATCATTGACTGATAAATTGAGTAAAAAAGAAGGTATTTTCAGACAGAATTTACTTGGAAAGAGAGTTGATTATTCGGGACGTAGTGTAATTACTGTAGGACCAAATCTTGAACTTGATGAATGTGGTATTCCATTATATATCGCCATCAGAATATTCTCTCCATTTGTAATTTCAAAACTTATCGAAAGAGGATATGCAAATACGCCAAAACAAGCAGAAAAAATGATCAGAGAAGAGGAAGTAATTGCTTTGGATATCTTACAAGAAGTAATTAAAGGTAAATATGTACTTTTGAACCGTGCGCCAACATTACATAAATTGAGTATTCAAGCTTTCAAAGTAAAATTGGTATCTGGTAAAACAGTAAGAATCCATCCATTAGTATGTAGTGGATTTAATGCCGATTTCGATGGAGATCAAATGGCGGTACATCTTCCATTGTCTGAACAAGCACAACAGGAAGCAAAAGAAATCATGTCATCAAGAAAAAATACATTGTTGCCATCTTCTGGAGCCCCATCTATCGTATTGAGTCAGGATATGATTTTGGGAGTATACTATCTTACTTCTCCTGCTATCGATGTAGATTTAGTAACAGGATATTATGGTTCATTTGATGAAGTAGTAGCTGCCCACAATAAACAAGGACTCAATGTTCGTGATATCGTATTGGTAAAACACAATGGAGAATTTGTGAAATCTACAGTAGGAAGATGCGTAGTAAATAGTGTATTACCTGAAGAATTACAATTTGCTACAGTAGGTAAAATCGATACCAATGCTCAATTCAAGAAAAATGAAATTAAAATTATAATGGATGCTGTGTATGATATCGGAGGACAAGATTTATTGGCTGAAACAGCAAATAAGCTGAAAGAACTTGGATTTAGATATGCGCAACAATCGTCAGTAACTATTTCCGTATTTGATATTTTGACTCCACCTGAAAAAGATACTATTATTGCAAACGGTGATCAGAAAGTAACGAAATTACTCAATAATTGGTATAATGGTTTTTACAGTAACGATGAAAAATCATCTCTCAATCAAGATATTTGGCAAGATGTTGATGGTGAAATTCAAAAGAAAATTAAAGATTTATATTCGGAACATCCTGATAATAATTACTATATGTTAACTGATAGTAAAGCCAGAGGATCATTTGGTATACTTTCGTATCTAAGTGGAATGAGAGGGTTGGTACAAGGTGCAAGTGGTAAAATTATTGATCTTCCTATTAAATCTGGATATCTTGAAGGATATACGCCTTTGGAGTACTTCTTGGGATGTCATAATTCGAGAAAGGGAAGAACGGATATTGCCTTGAGAACAGCTGATTCTGGATATATCACAAGAAAACTTTGTGATAGTAATCAAGAAGTAATTATTAAAGAACATGATTGTGAAACTGATGAATATATTCAATTTGATAAATATAGCATACAGACTTGAGGTGAGACTCTTTCAGATATTATTTATGGAAGAACGCTCGCTCGCGATCTTATCAATGATGATGGTATCGTCTTAGCAAAAACTGGTGACTTATTGGATAGAAAAATAGTTCAGAATATTTTAGATGATGAAATTGATACTATTAAAGTAAGATCAAGTATTGGTTGTAAGACAGCTAATGGCGTTTGTCAAAAATGTTTTGGTATGGACTTGAGTACGAGAAAACTTATCGATTTGGGAGTTGCGATTGGTATTATTGCTTCTCAGTCTTTGGGAGAAAGAACAACACAGTTAACACTAGATTCCAAACATAATAAGGGAGTATCAGCAGATGGAGAGGATGTGACTCAAGGAGGTTTGGCAAGAGTTGATGAATTACTTGAGGTACGTATTCCAAAAGGAAAAGGTATTGTAAGTCCATTTGATGGAGTTATTAGAATTACTCAGGATGGAAAACTTCAAACTATTGAGATATTGGCTGAGGAAGAAAAGAAGCATTACTTTATGAAAACCGATTATGTTGCATGCGTTCAAAAAGGTGATCAATTAGTAAAATGATCAGAATATGCTATAAAAGGTAAATCAAAGTTGAAAGTTAAAGAAGATGGTGTGGTAGTAGAAGTAGCTAAAGATCAAATTATTTTGGGAGTGTTCAAAAGTGAAAAAAGAACTGTTTCTCCAGGTACAAGATTCAAAGTACACAATGGAGATAAAGTAAATAAAGGTCAAATCTTGACTACAGGAGCTTTGGATCTCAAAGAATACAAGACTATCGTAGGAGATATAGAAGTACAAAAATATATTGTTAATGAACTTCAAAAAGTATACGTAGGAGCTTCGCAAGATGTAAATAGAAAATACATGGAAATTGTTGTAAAACAAATGTTTAGTAAATTCTTAGTAGAAGATGGAGGAGATAGTAGCTTTGTTCCTGGTAGCATTGTTTCATACGAAGAATACTTGAAAGTAGCAACAGCGCTTACGGCAGACGGTAAAGATCTTCCGCAAGGACAAAGATTAATTTTCGGACTTACTCAAGTAGCTAAAGAATGAGCAAGTTGGTTGTCAGCTGCTTCGTTCCAAGAAACAGTACGTGTAATGGTTGAAAATAGTCTAAAAGGTGCAATTGACGAACTTAGCGATCTCAAATCAAATGTAATTCTTGGTAGACCATTGCCAATTGGATCTAATTTCAGAAAATCATTGGGAATAAAAGAACCTTATGATGTAGAAGAAGAGGAAGTATTCGTAAAAGAAAGTGAATTTATAGACTAGTCAATGCTTGTAAAAATAGATTAAATTATTACCTTCAATGTATATAAGCTTGGAGGTAATTTTTTATCTTCAGATTATAATTTATAATTTTAAAATGTTTACCATATGCAACGATTAAAACGTGTATCTCTATTGGTTATCACTAACGCGTTGATTATGTTAGGTGTATATATTATTATATTCATCCTACAACGTTATTTTGATATTCAGATCGGTACCAACGTTCAATGAATACTATTTTATGGGGTAATAATCTGATTTTGAGGATCATTGGTGAGTTTGTATTTCTCTAAAGGAATGGCTAAAAGAATGTATAATATACAGATTGTTAATAAAAAAAATCTAAGTTCATTTGATCCCAAAATTCAAGAGTTCTATAGTATCGTGTCTTCAATTGCAATCAAACAAAACCTAGCACATCCTGAAATTGGTATATATGAATCTGGTGAACCAAATGCATTTGCTACAGGTCCAAGTAAAACTTCAGCTCTAGTTGCTGCGAGTACTTGATTGCTGGGTCAAATGAATACACAAGAAATACAGGGTGTGATGGGACATGAAATGAGTCATATTAGCAATGGTGATATGGTTACTATGACATTATTACAATGAATTATGAATACATTCGTGTTCACCTTATCTAGAGTACTTGCCATGGGAGGAAATAACGAAGGAAAAAGTTTTTATAATCCTTGGATAGCAATAGCTGGTCAGCTTATATTCTGAACTCTTTGATCATTGGTCGTAAATCAATTTTCACAACATAGAGAATACAAAGCTGATGAAGGTTCTGCAAAATTACTAGGTAAACAGCCCATGATAGCAGCTCTCGAAAAGTTAAGTTTAATTTGATCAGGGGTTAAAGTTTCTCATGACGAATTAGCTACATTAAAAATATTCTGAGGAATAGGATCGAGAGGACTCAAACAATTATTTTCTACTCATCCTACTTTACAATCAAGAATAGAAAGATTAAAATCCATAAGTTTATAATATATTTAATACTATTTCTTTGCTCATATCCACCTTACAGTCAGATTATTTAAAAGATTATCAAATGAGAATGAAGTTAGTTCAAGATTTTTTCTGATGAAAAACTCAAGGCATTAAAAGCTCTCTCAAGCAGGAAATTGATCAATGTATTGTAGATCAAAACTTTGAACGAGCAGGTAAGCTCAGAGACGTTTATAATAACCTAGAACAATTCACTCAAAAACAAACAGTTATTCTTGCAGAATTCATTTCAGGTATTGTGTCCAAGATAGTACATATTGAGAATAAACGGATTATTATTGTGCTTCATTTTCAAAATGGTAAACTCGTGGATGTAATCAGAACTCTTCAAAATTATGAAGATGTAGAGCTGAATCAGATTATTTCTAGTATTGAGATAGAATTTCAAAAAGAACTTTTGGGAAGGAAGAACAACTCTCAATATTATTTCACCAAAGAAATGAAACTGAGAGCTAAAGATTGGAAAGAACTAGAAATGCACTTTGATCATTATGTCAGTAGTTTTATCGCGAGTAATAGCCGGCAACAAGATAGTATAGCTAACGAATTACTCAAAGGTCTTCAGACCAGGTATGCACTCAAAAATTACCCTTATCGTATTGAATGTCTGGATATTTCTCACCTTTCTGGAGGCTGGGCGAGTGGTGGTCTTAGCTGTCTCGTGGGAATGGTGCCATACAAAAAATGATATAGAAGATATAAGATCAGTGAGGGCAAAGGCGGAGATGATTACGCAAGTTTACAAGAATGTGTGATGAGAAGATTTAAATATACAAAAGTATGAGCAGAAGAATCTGAACCTAGTGCTGTAGCTTCCAAACAATTTATCCCTGATCTGTTTATACTTGATGGAGGGCGCGAGCAACTCAACGTGGTCAAAAAATTGATTGATAATCAGATGTTAGCTGGAGTATGAGAGATACAATTTGCAGCACTTGGGAAGGGGACTGCTCGCAAGTCAGGACAAAAAATACACGGAGCAAAAGAAATCCTATATGTTCTTGGTAACGATGGAGTAATTAGTACTACGGAATTTGTATACGATGAGATAGATAGATTACTTATCAATCTGAGAAATGAAGCTCATAGATTTGCTAATTCCTATAGAAAAAAACAAATGCAGAAAGAAATAAAATAAACTTTTTTACTTTCAAATTTCATAGATCATGTTCGCCTTATTGAGAAAAAATGCCAATCGTTGTATGAGTTTGGTCTTCCTAGAACTATTAGTTATCGGTTGATTTCACTGGTATCATGGAGAGATATTTTTGAGATCGGAATGGATATCGCTCGGTATTCACCTTTTATTATCCTTATTTTGACTGTGTTTTTATGTTATGATGAGATCAAAACTCAAAATTTCTGCCACAAGATGGTATTCTCCAAAAAGAATCCTAGGGGAAATCGTATTATATTCAATTTTTGATTTTTTCATTATTCATATGATTTTAGGACTCATTATGGGAGAATTTGAATTCCATCTTTTAGAATACATTATACTTCTTGTTGGTGTTTTGGGAGTCAATTTAGCCTTCGATTCTACTAAACATCATTGCTGTCATGACCATTGTGATTAATACTATAAATATTAATCAGTTTATTAGTTATTTTTTTCAATCATTTTAAACAATTAATTTGCAATCTAGGATGCTGTAGAGTATAATTTATTGTATTTAATTTTTTTGTTCATCCCAAATGCATTTTTCTTTTATAATCTATGAACAAGAACCTTCTGCAAATTTAGGAAAAATTCAAAATGAATATCTTAAACAAGAAGACAGCATTGGATCCACTAAGATAATATCTGGAGCAGGATTTGGAGCAGGAATTGCTAAGATTTTAGATAATAAATGATTTCAGTACAATAAAAATAATTTCCAAAAGCTCAATAAGGTGTATCCTACATTGTATGATGATGCTGAAGGACACAGATGAATTGCAAATGCTATTCAAGATTTTTCAGTAGAACAAAAGGTTAATCTCCTTGGAGGAGAACTTCAAGTGTTCCAGAATTATAAAGGAGATCTCAGTTTATTATTTGAAGGTAAAAAACGAGGATCAAATCCTGAAGAAAAATATCTTATAGTAGCTAATAGTAAAGGTAATTTTAAACTTCATAATGTTAGTTCAATTGTAGATTAAGGGCTCGATAAATGTATTTTCAACCTAGACCTTGTTCACTAATATTGTATTTCTGCGCATCATAATTATACTCTTTTCACCCTCGACTTTGTTTATTACAAAGTTTTTTATTGATTGTTGCAAAATGTATCATTATAATTTTTATCAATCTGCATTGTGGAAAAAAATAAATAGTGAGTTATTCTTAAAACCTACTTTTGAAGTAGATTTTCAAGATCATATTTACCAGGTTATTTGTAAAGAAAAAAAAATATTCTGAATAATTGTCGTACGATTTCAGGTTTTAGGTAGTGATAAAACACTCTTTAGGAGTCTATATGAGTTCCAAAAATCACTTTTGAATGCTGCAAAAATCTATTATCAAGGTAAGAAATTCTATCCTATATATATTCAGCTTGGTTGTACACAAGTAATTTTACAATATTGAGTACAAGAATACAAAACAAATAGTCAGATTATTAACGATCAATTTAAAGAATCGTACTCTCTTTTTTTAAAACAAAATATTACTCCAGTTCTGCTTCCTTCAAGTAAACATAATTTACCTGATGCTACTATAGTGATCGATTGTAGTATTGATAGAGATGCACTCATGAGTAATATTAGTAAAAACACAAAAGAGAAAATAAAGAAAGCAAAAAAAATGATTGAGAGCGGATCTTTAGATATAAGGATTTGAAAAACTCTAGAAGATTATGAACATTTCTATAGTTTATATTCACAAACTGCTGAAAATAAGTGATTTGGAGCGGTCACTCCTAGAATGTGGAAATCACTCGAAGAATTTTTGATCGAATCTGATCAGGGAAAGCTATTCCTGATCACAGACCAAGAAAGTAAACTCATAAGTGGAGCGCTCTGCTTACATGATAGAGAAAATCTTATTTATTTGTATGGAGCAAATGATCGTCGCTATGGTAATGCAGGAATAAGCCAATATCTTCATGCTTATATTATTGAATATGCACATCAAAATAAGATTGCTCACTATGATCTGCTTGGAGCATCCAGAGTAGGGACAAACGGAGATTGGTTGGAAAAAATAACTCAATTTAAGAGCGGATTTGGCGGTGATAAAGTGGAGTATGCTTGATCTTGGGACCTGCCTTTCAATAAATTTGCATATTGGATTTACACTCGTTTCAGTTAGTCTAATGCAATAAAAATGATAAACCTCTGTTGCTGTATCCCTTGCACTGAGCCCCTAGAAAATTACTATTCAGCAACAACTTTTTAATTTTTATACACAAATACACGATGTCTATGCTTGACCAAATGGGCCAAATGAAACAGCTCTATGATAAATACAAAAAATTACAAGATGCTCTCAAAAGCTTGATCATTAGATCTAGAGAAGATGGTATTTTGATCGATATGTCTGGTGAAATGGATATTACAGATGTAAAAATCGAAGATGAAACTTTATTGAGTGTAGAAAATAAAGAAAAACTTGAAACTGCTTTTATCAATACATACCGTAAAGCTAAAACAAAAGCACAACAAATCTCTATGGAAAAAACAAAAGAAATCCTAGGATTTGATCCACAAGATATGCTTGGTGGTATGATGGGAGGAGGTATGCCTAAGATTCCTGGATTAAACTAATTATTCACAACTATTCTTATGATTACTATTCTTTGTATTAGCGACTCTGATAAACACTTTGCGGTAGCCTGTGAAGAATATATCAAAAGATTGGGTAAAAATATGAATGTTATCAACCTTAAACCGAGTAAAAAAGATACCATACCAGAAATAATCAAACAAGATACTCAAGAAATTATAAAAAAACTATCCACTCTCAAAGAGTATCAGATTATATTATTATCTAAAGAAGGAAAAAACCGAACTACGGAAGAGTGGCAAAATTATATACAAAAGCACAGCAATCAATCTCATGAGATGTGTTTCGTGATCGGAGGTCCTTACGGGCTTGATGAATCAATGGTTCCGTATCACGAGTGCTTATCATTTGCAGCAATTACTATGCCTCACGGTTTGGCTAAGCTCGTCTTGCTCGAACAAATATACAGATGTAAGCAAATGACAGAGGGAAGAAATTATCATTATTAGAATCTGCTTAGTATTTTATTAAGATTACTCGATTATGATTACAGACTATCTTCAATATGGAATATATCTTTTGATCGTAGGAGCTGTCGCTTGGTTGTGACTTTTTTTATTCAAAAAATGGAATATTCTTGATAGACCTGGTCATGATTGGATACCGCCCAGATTGTTTAGAGTTCCAAATTTTCAAGGTATAGTGTATATAATCTGATTTTGGATCGCCTTACTTTTATTGTTTCCTCACTTACTCGAGGTGCCTCAGATAGCATGGCTTTTATATCTTGCTACCTGATATGGTATTTTCAATTTTATCAATGATATTATCGATCGAAAGGGAGATATGACATGAATTGCGCCTCACCTTAGATTGGGTGTGCAGATATTGTTTGTGGGAGTATATGTGTATGTAAGCGGAATGTATCAGACTATTACTATTTTTGATCATAGCCTCAATCCGATTATTGGTTTCTTTTTCTGTTGGTTTTGGATATTGGGATTTATCAATGCAATCAACTTCTTTGATGGAGTAAATGGTATGACCGCAGGCGTAACGGGAATTGGCTATGTAGCAGTTGCTGTTCTTATACAAACTGTAGTATTAGTAATCTATCAAGTGAGTTGAGCAGATCTCTTACTTATGAATGGTATTACACAAATCTGTATTCTGCTCGCTATAAGTTGTCTTGTATATATTGCGGTAGAGTATAAACCAAGTGGAGTGATGAGGGATGTAGGATTTTCATTCATTGGATTTACGCTTGGAGCTTTATCTTTGCTGGGTGGCGCTAAGTTTGGTACTATGTTATTGGTATTATTTTTGCCTATCTGCGACAGTATTTGGGTGTTTATCAATAGAGTTCTGATTATGAAAAAAAATCCTATGAAAGGGGATTATACTCACCTCCATCATAGGCTTATGAAAATAGGGTTTTCAAGACCTGAAATTAGAGTGTCGGTGTGGATATTCACGCTTACTATGCTTTTGTTGTTAGTACTGTTAGGCAATGGAAGTATAGATAAGATGGTCTTATTTGTACGGCTTGCAGCAGTTTTCTTTGGGCTTCATATTTATCTGTATTGGATTAAAAAAATACCTTTTGAGTTGATTAAAAAAGATAAAAAACAGACTGATTAATGCTAAAATCAATAATCAGTATTCTCTAAGACTCATTTGAGTTAATGAGTTTTTTGATCTCCTCAAAAAAATAGTTCCTATTCCTTTTTGAATTTCAGATTATAATAATTACTATACATCCTTGACTTGAAATTGAAAATAAAGATTTAGTATTGTTACTTGTATTATGACGTTTGAATCAAAAAAAATTATTGAAGAATCATCATCACAATCACCATATAGTGGAGGATTTATGCTGAAACAAATAGCTTTGTATGTGATTATGTTTTTCATAGGTTGTGCAATGGTATTCGCATGAGTGAAGGTATTTGGCTTAGTTGGAGAGAAGATTAGTATTTTTAATACTAACTCTACAGGAAGCGTAAAACAGGAAGTAGATTCAGTTTCCAATAGTAAAATAGTAAATGCTCTGATTGTAGGAGTAGGTGGAGAAGGGCATCGTGGATCTTACAATACTGATACTATGATTGTAGCTTCTTACAATCCTCGCAACAAACAAGTAACTATGATTTCTATTCCAAGAGATTTGTATGTAAAAATTGATGAAGGATATTATGGAAGAATAAATAGTATTTTCCAGTATTACCTCAATTCTCAATGAATGACCATGAGTTGAGCAATGGAGCAACTCAAAACAAAAGTAGGAGATATTATTGGCCAAGATATAACCTATTATGGGCTTATTGATTTTAAATGATTTGAACATATTATCGATACACTGGGTGGCCTAAATGTAAATGTGCCTGAAACACTGATAGATCCTACATACCCTATTGATAATTTCAATTATGGTACCCTGCGTATTTTGTCTGGTCAGCAAATAATGAACTGAGAAAAGGCATTGAGTTATGCAAGATCTAGACATAGTACTTCAGATTTTGATCGTAGTCGTAGGCAACAAATTATCATCAAAGCTGTACTCAATAAATTACTCTCTTTGGGCTCTTTATCAAAGATTAAACCTCTCTACGATGATTTTCAAGCTACCGTAACTACAAATGCTGGACTCAATGATGTTATCAAGTATCTTCCTGCTGTGTCTAAACTTGGGGAAATCACCACAGTAGTATTTCAATCTGACTGTCCTGAAAATATCAATCAAATGCAGCATGGATGTGTTCTCTATTCTCCAGGAAGAGAAGCTTTTGGTGGAGCGGCAGTATTATTACCGATGGGCGCAACTGCTAAATCTGTTACCAACTACACACAATTGTTCCGCTTTGTGAATCGTGCTATTTACTATCCTCTTAGAGACTTCAATAAAATTCAACTGGGAATATATAATGGTATAGATAAGAATGCTACTACAAGAAATATTGCAGGAATTAGTAGTAAACTTGGAGTAGAACTTATTAGAAATGGTTTAAATATCCAGACTGTGTGAAATAATAACATCAAACATACCAACAATATGCTTATCTTACTCACAGGAGGTACGCTATCACCAAAAAAAATTGCTCAGTATACGGCATTGATGCAAGATGTACTCAATATAGGTGATATCCAAATTGTCTGAGTGGATCAATTAGCTAACAATTTCAGTGGGACTATTGATACGGGTGTAAACATGATGTTCTTGGTGGGTAGTAACGCTGTGGCTACAGGTACTGCTATTAGCTATTAATCTTATCAGCTTATCTTGAATATAAAAAAGTAGTCGAGTGAAATCACTGACTAATTTTCTACTAGACTTTTCTAGTATCTATTCCCAAAAAATTATTATATGTTTGTTTAATATATAATAGTTCTGTATAATTGCAAATTCTTATCACTAGAAAATAAAAAAAAAGAGTCAGATAAAATTACCTGACTCTTAAGATTCCAAACGAGACTTAAGAAGCTAAGCCTATAAGAACATAAATATCAATTCTAATGTAAAACACAATACTTTGTTGATTATATTGAGGTTTTTAAATATAAAAAAATAGCCAGATCTGAAGTCAAATCTGGCTATACTCTAATTGCTTAAACTTTTTTAAGTTACTTAGAGAAGACTTAATAAGGTCTCAAAATAAGAAAACTACTTCAAGCAGTATAAACTTTTATTATCAAAAGTCAATTATTTTTATACTTTTTTTAATAACTATATTATCGGCTTCCTCAACCTCATCAACCTCATCCTCCACCAGAGAATCCACCTCAACCACTAGAAAATCATCCACTTCATCAGAAAGATCCACCTCCACTTGGTGCTGGTGGACTAGTCCATTTTGCACTTTCTATTTTACCTATGTCTTTTACTATGTTTGATCACAATGCATTTCCTATAAACCAACTAGGATGATATCATGATTCCAATACTTCATTTGCTATCTTTAAAAATATACCAGCAACTCACAATACTACTGCATAAGGTAAAGCTTTATCAATAAAGTTAGGGTCTTCACGTAAAAGTGTTTGTAATTTAGGTTTCTCCACTTTTTGCAAGAAAGTCTTGTATCCTCTTATTTTACTGAGCAATATCTCATATTCGCTGGTCTTGGCATAAATAATTGAGAGGAAAAATATCCCCATCGCAATTGTTAATAAAATGATAAGAATGATACTACCAAAGTGTGTATCTATTACTGCATCCAAAGTATATCCAACATCATTCATGATATTTAGATCTACCGATAATGATAAGATATATATTGTTATCCACAAAAGTATAATGAGAAGAACAAATAATGATATTGGCATGAATATCACTATAAGTAACGTTTTCCAAAATGCAGATTTTGACTCAGGTGTATAGTTGGCTGCTTGAGAATATTTTGCGTATACGCTGTTTGCGCCCGCCTCTAATACTTTATAGAGATCTTTACGGTCGCTAATATTAACACTATCTTCAGTAGCAAAAATACTATCAAACATTATTTTTTCGAAATCCTTGGTTTCTGTATCCTCAAAGATATCCTTGAGTTTATGAACCAGGTAATCATCACTACTCAAAAATCATCCTTCTTTTTTTTCAATCGTTATCAATCCTGCTGCAGCTCGTTTATATAATAGAGAAACCATATCATTTGGACTGATGTTTCTACTATAAAAAGCTTTTATTTCTGGGGGAGTGAGATGGTCAGGAGCATAATATTGCACTACGTCTGGAAGAGGATGGTCTTTTCCGTATTTTTTCCATAGTCTATAGAGATATAAAAATAAGCAGAGAGGAATGAGATAAAATATATAGGTGAATAAGAACTGTAATATAGGATTCATCTTGGGTAGTATAAAGGTATTATCTGGAAATTTTAATCCTACTGTAATACCTTGATGCGGCTTAAGACCATTGATTTCACTACCCTCGATATTTTTCTCTTGGAATTGTACAGTACTGAGTATATTCCTTGATCAGTAATCTCCAAAATAAGCAAATCGGTTTGTATCTGTTTTCGTAAATAGGACAGGGAGGTTTATATGAAATTGACTCGTTTGAATTGGGACGTCTCGATCGTTTCAGATTATATTTCGATATAATTCTTGATAACCTGTATATCATCTGATTCCACCACCAACTTCGTAATTAATATTATAAGTAACTGTAGTTCATGACGGTAAAATGACATCTTCACTTCCAATTCTGATTATCATATTATCACCTTCTCTATAGCTTGTATATTCTTGATTATCTACTGATATATTACTAATCGGCGTTCTTAATTTATCACCCGACTGTAGATATTGATATGGAATACTACGATAAATACCGTGTTTTGCTTGATTGAAGGTAGTAGTTATTTTTTCTTGTATTTTTAGATCACCATTTTCTTGAACATCAATTTGGCTATCAAAATTATTAATAAAGAAATCATATTGTGAATCTGGACCTTCTTGTGCAAATGTGTTATTAGTATAATTAAATCATAAGAAAAGTGCTACACTACTTATTCCTAAAAATAATAAACCTATTTTTGATTTTATCATATCCCAAAATTAATTAATAAAGTGAAAAAATAAGTTATAGTAATATTATTTTTCCTCTATCTTTTCTAGTTCTATTCCCACTACGCCATATTTTTGTTCTTCATCTGGTGTGTAAAACCTATAACACAATAGAACGCCTTCTTCATTGGAATTTGCATATGGCACTATTTTTCTGAATCCTAATTGATCAAAAAGCTCCTGAAAACTAGGAAATAAGTACTTACGAATAATTTTGAATTGTTCTCCGCTATGTAAAATGCAAATATCACCATCGCTAGCTTGTTCAAATTTTCACTTATTTAGTCTACACTCAATTGTCTTTTCTCCTTCCAACAAGTGAGTTTTATCTGGCTCTTGTAGATTGAAATCAATGAGTTTCATGAGATAGCGGTTTTAAAATAATATTTTAAAATGACACTTTTGGAACAGCTCTTTCAGACTCTTCTATTTGGAAGAATTCTTTTTTACCAAATCCAAATACTCCAGCAATAATATTTGATGGAAAACTTTTAGCAAGAATAGTATAGTCTCTTACAGAAGCATTGTAGAATCTTCTTGCGTTTTGGATAACATCTTCAAGTTCTTTAAGTTGGTTCTGTAAATCTAAGAAACCAGTGTTTGCTTTGAGATCAGGGTAACTTTCAGAAAGAGCAAACAGTTGTTTTAATGCTCCGCTCAATGCATTATCAGCTGTAGTTTTATCAGCAAAACTTCCTGCACTTACATACTGGTTTCTTGCTTGAATTACTTTTTCAAGAGTACTTGATTCAAAATTTGCATATCCTTTTACTGTTTCAATAAGATTAGGTATAAGATCTGATCTTCTTTTGAGTTGAACATCTATATCCCCAATAGCGTTTCAAATGCCTGTCTCCAAATTAATAAACTTATTATAGAGCGAAATTGAATAAATTATCAATAGAGCTACTACTATACCAATTCATCATAAATACGTCATTTAAACAAATATTATAATATAAATACATAA
>ERZ724517.205-NODE-205-length-36455-cov-7.919038_pt1 | contig 36455 bp, 33 predicted proteins | sample MGYA00376050_ERZ724517 | MGnify/ENA primary metagenome ERZ724517 (study PRJEB28724, sample SAMN07190886) | activated sludge metagenome | isolation source: activated sludge of sewage treatment plant in Hong Hong | place: USA: Christiansburg, Virginia | collected... | reverse complement strand
ACGACTACTATCCGCAAAAGTGGGTCAGCCCCTACATTGACCGCCGCCGCGAGAATGGCTGGGGCCTGTATGGACTGCTGGGTATCGGCAAGGCTGACAAGGACAAGATGCACCTGCAGCACCAGCGCAACTACCACTTTTTTGACGCACCGGTCGGGCTGATGTTCACCGTGGACCGGGTCATGGGCCGCGGCTCACTGGTGGATTATGGAGCTTTTCTGCAAAACATCATGGTCGCGGCGCGTGGCCACGGCCTGCACACCTGTCCGCAAGCCGCCTGGAATGGTTTTTCCAGGATCATCCTGCCGCACATCGGTGCCGGGCCTGACGAGATGCTGGTTTGCGGCATGGCGTTGGGTTATGCCGACGAGACCTCCGTGGTCAACACCTTTCATACGCCACGCGTGCCGGTTCAGGATTTCACCACCTGGCTGGATTGAAGGCACCGGCATGACCAAGCCTTCACCACGCCCTCGTATCCTGGTCACCCGAGCCATCTTTCCGGAGGTGGCGCAGCGCCTGTCCGAACACTTTGACGTGGAGTCCAACGCCACGGACGAAGACTGGAGCGCCGAAGAGATTGCACGCCGCCTGCAGGACAAGACAGGCGCGCTGACCTTTGGCCTGGAGCGCATCGATGCTGCCTTGCTGGCGCGCTGCCCGCTACTGAAGATCTGCGCCAACATGACCGTGGGCTACAACAACTTCGACCTGGACGCGATGCGCACTGCCGGCGTGCTGGGCACCAACGCGCCCGACGTACTGACCGAAACCACGGCCGACTTCGGTTTTGCGCTGTTGATGGCCACGGCCCGGCGTGTGACTGAGAGCGAACACTTCCTGCGTGCCGGAAAATGGACGCGCTGGAACTATGGAATGTTTTCCGGGGCCGAGGTCCACGGCAGTACGCTGGGCATCATCGGCATGGGGCGCATCGGCCAGGCCATTGCCCGCCGCGCCGCGTTCGGCTTTGGCATGCAGGTGGTTTACCACAACCGCAGCCGACTGGATGCGGCGCTGGAGGCTGAATGCCGGGCCCGCTACGTGGGCAAAGACGAGCTGTTGAAGACCGCCGACCATGTGCTACTAGTGGTGCCGTATTCCAAGGAGTCGCACCACACCATTGGCGCCGCCGAGTTGGCCCTGATGAAACCGACGGCGACGCTGATCAACATCGCCCGAGGCGGCATCGTGGACGATGTGGCGCTGGCTGCTGCTCTGCGGGACAAGCGCATCGCTGCGGCCGGCTTGGACGTGTTCGAGGGCGAGCCCCGGGTGCATTCCGATTTGCTGGCCGTGCCCAACGTGGTGCTCACGCCCCACATTGCCAGCGCCACGGTCGGCACACGCCGCGCCATGGCCATGCTGGCGGTGGACAACCTGATTGGCTACCTGGTGCATGGCAAGGCGGTGACACCGCTCAACGCCGACGGGTTGGTCGCCCGCGCGATGCGGTCGGCCTCATAAGCGCTACTGTTTTTATAGCGATATACGCTTATTCGACGAGGGCTAGAGCCCGATTTTTCATATGACTATGGCTGCAAGGACGGGTTTTGCGTGAATGATGGACTGATTTGGGTAATGTTTGCGCTGGGTGTGCTGAGCCTGGGTCTGCTGGCCTGGATAGCGGCTGGAATGGCCCGCTTGCGCGGCAATGCGGTAGACGCGGAACAGCAGCGCAAAGACTTGCAGGACCTGCGCGTGCAGCTGCAGGCCGGCCACGAGCGGCTGGAGCGCGAGTTGCGCCGAGAGATCGCGGAGTCCAGTCAGGGCGCGCGCCAGGAGCTGACCCAGAATCTGGCCACCTTCCAGCAAACCCTGACCCAACAGGGGGCCGAGGCCACGCGCACGCAGAACACACAGATCGACGCCTTTGGCCAGCAGCTCGCCCTGATGCAAAAGACACTGGCGGACACCTTGCACACCCAACTCTCCAGCGTCGGGGAATCCACCGCCCGCCGCTTGGCCGAGATGAGCGACACCAACACCCGCAGCATGACCGCCGTGCGCGATGCGCTGAACCAGCAACTCGCCCAGCTGCAAACCACCAACTCTGCCAAGCTCGACGAAATGCGCGCCACGGTGGACGAAAAACTGCAGACCACACTGCAGGCGCGCCTGGGCGAGAGCTTCAAGCAGGTGGCCGACCGGCTGGAACAGGTGCACAAAGGCTTGGGCGAGATGCAGACGCTGGCCCAGGGCGTGGGCGACCTCAAGCACCTGCTGACCAATGTGAAGACGCGTGGCATTTTTGGCGAGGCGCAACTTGCCAGCCTGCTGGAGCAGGTGTTTGTGCCCGACCAGTACGCGGTGCAGGTGGCCACGCGTCCCGGCAGCAAGAACGTCGTGGACTTCGCGATCAAGCTGCCCGGCAAATCGGACACCGGCGAGCCGCTGTGGCTGCCCATCGACGCCAAGTTCCCCAATGAGGACTACGAGCGCCTATTGGACGCCCAGGGCAGGGCGGACGTGCTGGGTGCCGAGACAGCGGGCAAGGCACTCGAATTGCGCATTCGCCTGGAAGCCAAGTCCATGGTCGAAAAGTATGTGGAGCCCCCATACACCACCGACTTTGCCATCCTTTTTTTGCCCACCGAGGGCCTGTACGCCGAGGTGCTGCGCCGCCCGGGGCTGATGGAGTCGCTGCAGCGTGACCACCGCGTCACGCTGGCCGGCCCGACCACGCTGTTGGCCATGCTCAGTTCCCTGCAAATGGGCTTCAGGACGCTGGCGCTGGAAAAGCGCTCCAGCGAGGTTTGGCAGGTGCTGGGTGCGGTCAAGACCGAGTTCGAGAAGTTTGGTAGTGTGCTGGCCAAGGTCAAATCGCAAACGGAAACCGTGCTCAAAACGCTGGACAGTGCTGAGACCCGTAGCCGCGCCATGGGCCGCGTTCTGAAAAGAGTCGACGCCCTGCCAGATACCCAGGCGCAGGCGCTGATCCCCTTTGACAAGGACTTTGACCGGGTGGATGGGGAGCCGGATACGGACGCTGGCACTGCATGAGTGCAACACCGCCTGCACCCATCCCTGAACCGGAAGTCGCCCAGTCCTGGGCCCTGCTGCGCCTGATTTGTGGCCACATCTGCCTGCACGGCAGCATGGCGGGCTTGCGCATGGCGGCACCCCTGCTGGCGCTGCGCCAGGGGCATAGTGCTTTCTCGGTGGGCGTGTTGCTGGCGCTGTTTTCACTGACCCAGGTTTTCCTGGCGCTGCCCGCCGGGCGCTATGCCGACCGCCATGGGTTAAAGCGCCCCATGGGTATGGGCGTCATTGCGGCATCCACCGGTGCGGCGCTGGCTGTGCTGTGGCCGCAGTTCTGGGTGCTGTGCCTGGGAGCCCTTCTGATGGGCGGTGCAACGGGGGCTGCGTCCATTGCCCTGCAGCGCCATGTGGGGCGCGCCGCGCGTGACTCGACCGAACTCAAGCGCGTGTTCAGCTGGCTGGCTATTGGTCCGGCGGTGTCCAACTTTGTAGGCCCGGTGGCGGCCGGCCTGCTTATCGACCATGTGGGGGTCTGGCTGGGCGGCACCGCGGGAGACGACAACGGCTTTCGCGGGGCCTTTGTGCTGCTGGCCTTGCTGCCCTGGGCCACCTGGCTATGGGTGCGGCATACGACGGAGTTATCGCCCGTGCAACCGGTGGCCGGCGCTACGCATCAGCATGTGTGGCATTTGCTGCGCGAGCCGATGATGCGCCGCCTGCTGCTGGTGAATTGGTTGCTGGCCAGTTGCTGGGACGTGCACACCTTTGTGGTGCCAGTGCTGGGCCACGAGCGGGCCTTCAGCGCCTCGGTCATCGGTGCCATTTTGGGCGGCTTTGCCATCGCTGCGGCGGCCGTGCGGGTGGCAATGCCCCTGTTGGCCGCGCACCTTAAAGAGTGGGTGGTGGTCAGCAGCGCCATGGTGGTAACAGCCCTGTTGTTTTCGGTTTACCCGTTGATGGTGTCGCCGTGGTCCATGGGGCTGTGTTCGGTGCTGCTGGGTCTGGCGCTGGGCTCGGTACAGCCCATGATCATGAGCACCCTGCACCAGATCACCCCCCACGCCTTGCATGGCCAGGCGCTGGGCCTGCGGCTGGCCAGCATCAACCTGTCCAGCGTGCTGATGCCCATGCTGTTCGGCACGGCCGGCCTGGTGGTGGGCGTATCGGTGGTGTTCTGGACCGTGGGTGCCGCCGTGGGCCTGGGGGCGCATTTGGCGTGGCGGCTGCGGCCCTGAAACTCGAGAAAACCTAGAGTTTGTAAAACGTACGGATGATGTCCCAGGCTTCCTGTGGATCGTCGGTGTACTTGAACAGGTTCAGGTCATCGGCGGAGATAGCGCCTTCTTCGACGAGCACGTCCATATTGATAAGGCGCTTCCAGTAGTCCTTTCCGACCAGGATGATGGGAACCGGTGTGGACTTCTTGGTCTGCACTAGCGTGATGACCTCGAACAACTCGTCCAGCGTGCCAAAGCCGCCGGGGAAGGCCACCATGGCCTTGGCGCGCATCATGAAATGCATCTTGCGCACGGCAAAATAATGGAACTTGAAGCTCAACTCCGGCGTGACGTAGGGGTTGGCGTGCTGCTCGTGTGGCAGCGCAATGTTCAAGCCTAGTGTGGGTGCGCCAGCCTCGGAGGCGCCGCGATTGGCTGCCTCCATGATGCCGGGGCCGCCACCGGTGCAGATGTACATGCGTTCATTCTGGGGCAGCGCCATGCTGTGGGTGGCCACGATGCGGCCGAAATGGCGGGCTTGCTCGTAGTGGTGGGCGTTGCGCATATGGCGCTGGGCCAAGGCCAGGGTCTTTGCGTCGCCGCTGGCACGTGCTTCGTCAAGTTGGCGCAACGCATCTTCCATGGAACTGAAGCGGGCGCTGCCGAACACCACGATGGTGTTCTCGATTCCCATCTCTGTCTGGTCCAGATCAGGCTTGAGCAACTCCAGTTGCAGGCGGATGCCGCGGGTTTCACGGCGCAGCAGAAATTCGGGGTCACCAAAGGCCAGCCGGTAGGCATTGGGCTTCAAGGGAATGCCCGCATCAGACTGGGCCTGCAGGTATGCCCAAGCGTCGGACATGGTGCGTTCGTCGAGATCTTTAGAGGTGTCCAAAGGGGGTGTCCTGGTAGTTGTGAAAATTCAATGCAATGCCCTGGCAATGTGTTCCGCCATGCTAACGGCATTGCTGGGGTGGGTGATGCAGTCGGTACTCCAGACCCTGCCGACGCCGGCGTCTTTGATGACTTGCAAGGCGTCACCCGCAAACAGGGCGTGGGTTACGGCCACATCCACCGACGCGGCCCCGGCCGACAACAACAGGCGCGCGGCCCCTGCCAGCGTATGGCCGCTGCTGGCCACGTCATCAAGCAGGACGACGCAGCGACCCTGGACGCTGATATCCGGCAGGGCAATCTGTACGTCGCGGTCGCCATGGCGAATCTTGTGGCACACCGCGTGGTCGAAGCCATGGCGGGCGGCGGCCTGTGCAATCCACTGTGCGGACTCTTCGTCAGGCCCCACCAACAGCGCCTGCGGGAGGTGGGTTGCAATCAGGTCGGCCAGCAGCGGCGCACCGCTGAGTACGCTGGCTTGTGCCACCGGCACGGCCTCAGCGAGAGTGGCCACGCGGTGCAGATGCGGGTCCACCGTGATGACGGCGTCAAACAGATCGGCCAGGAATTGGCCTATCACCTTCTGGCTTACCACTTCTCCGGGTTGGAAAGCCATGTCCTGGCGCATATAGGCCAGGTAGGGGGCGACCAGTGTCAGGTGCTGGGCGCCCAGCGTGCGGGCCGTGCGGGCGACCAGCAGCAGTTCCACCAGCTTTTCGTCGGGGTTGTCCAGCGTGCGCAGCAGCACAACACGCGGTGGCAGCGCAGATGGCAGGCGCAGCTTGAGTTCTCCATCGGGGAAACGGTGGCGCGCAATGGCAGCCAGATTCATACCGGCTGCCTGGGCGATGGCAGACGCGTGGGTCAGGTCCTCTGCAAAGTGCAGCAAGATGGGGGTGTCGGTCATTAGAACTCCACAAAGGCGTGCAGCATCGCGGTCGCTGGCCCTACGCAAAACCCAATGGATTTTTGACAGGCCTGGCGCGCGAACTCCAGGTCTGCTGCGTAACTGGCATGCACTCGGTAGAGCAGGGTGCCGGCCTGCACCTCGTCCCCCAGCTTGCACTGCAAATCGACGCCCGCGCTCTTGACCTTGGGGGCGCCGGCCAACCCCGCAATGCGCGCCATCTGCAGGTTGTCAATGCTCGCGACCGTACCGGCGTTGGGCGATCGCACGTCGAATGTCAGGACGCCCAGGTTGGGCTGGTTGTGGTCAAACGACCGGCTGCCCTGGGCCTGGATGATGTCGTTCATTTTGGCCAGGGCACGGCCCGAATCCAGAATGTCGCGTGCGATGGCAAAACCGTCCCCACCGCGCACGTCGGGGTCGCACTCAATCAGGCGTCCGGCCAGGCGCAGCGACTTCTGGCGCAGGTCTATCGGAGCGCGTGGATCATTCTCCAGCACGCGCATCACGTCACGGGCTTCCAGCACGGGACCAATGCCAAAGCCTATGGGCTGGCGGCCATCGGTGATCACGACGTCCAGCGACAGCTTCATGCGCCGCGCCACGTATTCAAACAGGCGCCGCAGACGCTGGGCCTCGGGCATGGAACGCACCTTGGCAGTGGGGCCGATGGGAATGTCCAGCACCAGATGGCTGGAGCCAGCGGAGATCTTTTTGGACAGGATGGATGCCACCATCTGGCCGGGCGAATCCAGCGACAGTGGGCGTTCTACCGAAATCAGCACGTCGTCCGCCGGTGACAGGTTGGCGGTGCCACCCCAGGCCAGACAGCCTCTGTGGCGACGGACGATTTCTTCCAGTTGATCAATGGGAAGTTCCACATTGGCCAGCACCTCCATGGTATCGGCCGTTCCCGCAGGGGAGGTGATGGCACGCGACGAGGTCTTGGGGCACAACATGCCGTGTGCCGCCACGATGGGCACGATGAGCATGGAGGTGCGGTTGCCCGGAATGCCGCCGATGCAATGCTTGTCTACCACCAGGCTTTCATGCCAGTCCAGATGCCGCCCGACCTCGATCATGGCCTGGGTCAGAAAGTACACCTCTTCGCGGTCCAGCTCATCCCTGTTTGTCGCTACCACGAAGGCGGTCAGCTCGATCTTGGAGTAGTGGTGCTCGGCGACGTCGTGGACGATGGCCTTGAAGTCTTCCAGGTTGAGGCGCTCGCCGGCCAGTTTGCGGTGCAGTGCCCCTATGGACTCGGGCGGCTCGGCCTGGGCCACCGTGACGGTGTGGCCGTCTTCCACGCCCATTTGGGCAAAGGCTGCTTTGGACAGCCCCAACTCGCCGCAGGCCACGATGGCCTGGTCGTCCACCACGTTCAATGTGGCCAAAATGCTGCGTCCATTGGTGCGCACTTCCACCTTGGAAAGTGCTTTGAAGCCCTCGGCGCGGTAGATATCGCAGTCGCGGTGCATATAGGCGACGTTCTCGTGGTACGTATCGATCAGCACGCGTCGCAGTGCGAGCTTTGCGAGGGTGCTTTGCGGTCTGTCGTTTTCCATATGGCTAGCCTACACCGAATTTGCGGTACCAAAACAGTTTGCTGCCTTGCGCGCATGCATGCCGGACCACAAAAAACAAAAGGCCCCGAAGGGCCCTTTGATGCGGTCAGCAAGTGGCGATCAGACGCGCTTGCGGTATTCGCCGGTACGGGTGTCGATTTCGACCTTGTCGCCTTGTGCCACAAAGATTGGCACACCCACATCAAAGCCGGTGGCAATCTTGGCAGGCTTGAGCACCTTGCCGGACGTGTCGCCCTTGACGGCGGGCTCGGTCCAGGTGATTTCGCGCACCACGCTGGTGGGCAACTCGACCGAGATGGCCTTACCGTCGTAGAACACCACTTCAACGGCCATGCCGTCTTCGAGGTAGTTCAGCGTGTCGCCCATGTTTTCGGCTTCGACTTCGTACTGGTTGTACTCGGCGTCCATGAAGACGTACAGGGGGTCGGCAAAGTAGGAGTAGGTGCAGTCCTTCTTGTCCAGGATGACCTGGTCCATCTTGTCGTCGGCCTTGAAGACCACTTCGGTGCCGAAGTTGGCGATCAGGCTCTTGAGCTTCATGCGCACGGTGGCGGAGTTGCGGCCGCCGCGGCTGTATTCGGTTTTCAGGACGACCATGGGGTCTTTGCCGTGCATGATGACGTTGCCGGCGCGGATTTCTTGAGCGATTTTCATAAGCTGTATGGAGCGGTTTCGCTGTTAGCCAGTGCTGTCAGCGATGTTAGGCCGCAAGCTGCGGCGGAGCATGATTTGCCCAAGGGTCAGGGGCAAAGTCAGCAAAGCCTCAGATTTTACCGTTTTTTCAGGACGAATTGAACCAGCTGTGTGACCAGATCGTCCATTTGCAGCAGGCGTTCACGTGCGGCCAGCAACGATTGGGACCACGAATTGAGGTCGATCAAGGGAAGGGCGCCATTGGCACCGGTTGGGTGGACGCCGTTCCACGCATGGTGAAAGCTCCTCAAGGATGCGGGCGCGCCAATGGTATCCAGAAAGGCGTTCAGCTTGTGGACATGTGCCGCGTCTTCCTGGGGGTAGATCTGCCAGACAAGCGGTTTGCCGGCCCACAGTGCGCGCACCAGCGAGTCTTCGCCCCGCACGAAATTCAGATCACAGGTCCACAGCAACTGGTCAAAATCGGATTGGGCTAGAGGGGGAAGGTAGGCCACCCGCAGGTGGTAGAGATGCTGGTTCGCCTCCGCGGCGTTCTCGGCAGCGCGTTGCGCCAGAACGGTTTCCACGGCCTCGCGGGCACGACCGGCACTGACCAGCAGCAGGGTGGGTGTTGGCGCGGCATCGAGTTGTGCCAACAGGGCCGACAGGGCTGCGGGTTCATAGCAAAACATCGACACCAGTTGCTCGCTGGCCCAGGTGATGCCGTGGCGCGCCAGCCAGCCATCGCGCCCGCCGCCTAGCGCAAATGCCTGCTGGCGTTGCAGCAGATCGGCTTCGCGCAACAGGCCGCCAGTGCGATTGGAAAAGCCTGGGTAGAAGAAATATTTGGTCCAGCCTTTGGCCGGGCCACGCATGACCGGTGACGCCAGACCGTGCGACCGCTCTACATAGCGCTCGGCGGACAGATACTCCAGATTGATCCAGACTGGAGTGTCATGGGTTATTTGGCCTGTAGCCCTCGTGAAATCTGCACGAGCAGCTATGAATTCAGTAGCAATTTCACAACCAAACCCTTCGATCCATACGTCCGCTGGCGCAAGGCTGGCCAGCAGGGCTGAGTCCTGGGTTTGCTCCCAATTCAGTACCTGTATTCCGGGGCAGCTTCCTTCCAGAGCACCCGGCGCCATCCAGTGCAGAGGGGCCGTGTCGTCCACCCACAGGCGTACCGCATGCCCGCGCGCACCCAGGTCGGCGCACAGGCGCCAGCACACGCCGATGTCGCCAAAATTGTCGACCACGCGGCAAAACACATCCCACAGCAGGGGCGTGCTTGAAGCGGTCGCAATCGGTTGAGCCATGCAGGTGATTGTCTACTGGCAAAGCAAGGACAATACGGCCCATGTCTGAAACCCATTCCGAAGAGTTGCTGCGTGAAGTGGCCTCGCTCCCGTCCTTACCGGGGGTGTACCGCTATTTCGATGCGCAGGGTCAGTTGCTCTATGTGGGCAAAGCGATCAATCTGAAGAAGCGGGTTTCCAGCTATTTTCAGAAGAACCACGGCGGAACGCGCACCGGCCACATGGTCGGCAAGATTGTGCGCATGGAAACCACGGTGGTGCGCTCCGAAGCCGAGGCACTGCTGTTGGAAAACAACCTGATCAAGACGCTCAATCCCAAGTACAACATCCTGTTTCGCGACGACAAGAGCTACCCCTATCTCAAGATGACCGGGGTCCCGGCAGCATCCCGGCGCGAACGTCTGGGTGAGGCGGGTGATAGCAAGAGCCCCATCGTTCCGGCGGCGCCGATCGCGGCGGATTTTTCTCGGGTGTCGTATTACCGGGGTGGTGTGGAAAAGAAGCACCGTTACTTTGGCCCTTACCCCAGTGCCTGGGCGGTGAAAGAGGCCATTTTGCTGATGCAGAAAGTGTTTCGCCTGCGCACCTGCGAAGACCCGGTTTTTAGCAACCGCACACGGCCCTGCCTGCTGTACCAGATCAAGCGCTGCTCGGCTCCGTGTGTGGGGCATATATCGGCCCAGGATTACGCGGCCGATGTGGCCAACGCCGAAAAATTTCTGCGCGGTGACGCCCAGGAGGTGATGAAACACCTGGAGTCCCGCATGATGGCCCATGCCGAAAAGCTGGAGTTTGAGCAGGCCGCGGAATTGCGCAACCAGGTGGCGGCCTTGTCGAACGTGCTGCACCAGCAGGCGATGGACAACGTGGAAGACAGGGACGTCGACATTCTTGCGGTCAAGGTGCAGGGCGGCAAAGCCTGTGTGAACCTGGCCATGGTGCGAGGCGGCCGCCATCTGGGGGACAGACCGTATTTCCCGGTTCACGTGGAGGATGCCGCAGGCCTGTCGGATTCGGAAGAAGCCGAAGCCAGTTCCGAAGCGGGCAATGGAGCCGTGGTTGATTCGGTTGAGGTGCAGGTTCTGGAAGCCTTCTTGTCGCAGCACTACATTGAGGTTGCCATGCCTCCCACACTCATCGTCAGCGAGCCTGTCAGCAAACACTTGCTCAAAGTTTTGTCTGAACAGGTTGGGTTCAAGGTAAGCGCCATACATCAGCCGCGCGAGCAGCGTCGGGCCTGGCTGGAAATGGCGCAAACCAATGCTGCATTGCAGCTCGCCCGTTTGCTGGCGGAGGAGGGGTCGCAGCAGGCACGTACCCGGGCCCTGGCGGAAGCGCTGGACCTGACCCTGGAAAATCTGGACGCACTACGGGTGGAGTGCTTTGATATCTCGCATACGGCAGGCGAGGCCACCCAGGCTTCCTGCGTGGTGTTCCAGCACCACAAAATGCAAAACGCCGAGTACCGGCGGTTCAATATCGAGGGCATTACGCCAGGCGATGACTATGCTGCCATGCGCCAGGTGCTGACCCGGCGATACAGCAAGGTGGCAGAGGCTCTAAAAGAGGCCAAGCATGCGGGACAGACACCGGCCGGCACCGGTCGTCTGCCGGACCTGGTGCTGGTGGATGGAGGCAAAGGCCAGGTGTCCATGGCGCGCGAGGTGTTTGAGCAATTGGGGCTGGACCTGTCGCTGATCGTGGGTGTGGAAAAAGGCGAAGGCCGCAAAGTGGGTCTGGAGGAACTGGTGTTTGCGGACGGGCGTGACAAGGTGCATCTGGGGGCCGATTCGGCGGCTCTGATGCTGGTGGCCCAGATTCGCGACGAGGCGCACCGGTTCGCCATCACCGGCATGCGCGCACAGCGGGCCAAGGTGCGCGTGGGCGGTGGCAAACTGGAGGAAATTGCCGGGGTTGGACCCAAGCGAAGGGCCAAGTTGTTACAACGCTTTGGCGGAGTGCGCGGAGTTGCGCTGGCCAGTGCTGACGACATCGCAACAGTCGAAGGCATTTCACGTGAACTGGCGGAAGAAATATACCGGGCCCTGCATTAGCCATGCCACAATCACCCGATGTTTATGACCATACCCACCATCATGACGTGGACGCGGATCTTCGCGATTCCGCTCATTGTGGGTGTTTTTTATTTGCCGGATGCGCTGGGCACGCAAGCTGAGAAAAACCTCATCGCCACGGTCATGTTTGTCGTATTCGCGGCAACCGATTGGCTCGACGGGTTCCTTGCACGCAAGCTGAACCAAACGTCCTCGTTTGGGGCTTTCCTTGACCCGGTGGCGGACAAGTTTCTGGTGTGTGCCTGTGTGCTGGTCCTGGTGCATTTGCAACGAGCCGATGTGTTCGTGGCGCTCATCATCATCGGCCGCGAAATTGCCATCTCCGCGCTGCGCGAATGGATGGCCCAGATCGGTGCATCCAAAAGTGTGGCGGTGCACATGATTGGCAAACTCAAGACCGTGGCACAAATGGTTGCAATTCCTTTTCTGCTGTTTGATGGGGTGTTGTTTGGCATCATCAATACACACGTCTGGGGTGTGTGGCTGATCTGGGCGGCCGCCGTTCTGACCATCTGGTCCATGGTCTATTACCTGCAAAAGGCGATTCCTGAAATACGTGCGCGGGCCCAGTAATTTTGCTCGTGTCGACGTGTTTTCGGATGCCACCATTACCACAGTTTTTCTTGGGTTTTCGGCCAAATTTTCGTTATAAAAAGAACTAGAATCTGCGTCCGCACCGTAGTAATGCTGCATGGCGTATTGACATGGAATTACACCGTGGCTTTAATGGGATGCAGCAGCGGTGGCTGCGACAGAATTGATCCAGACCAGCTCCAGGCCCGTTTGCGCGAAGTGCAGAAAACCGAAAACTGTGTCCGGTGAAAATAATATTTGAAGAGACAATTCGATTAACTCTGCTTCCATACAAGGGGTCTTTGTGAATAAAACCGAACTGATAGAACACATTGCAAAACATGCCGATATTTCCAAAGCTGCCGCTACGCGCGCTTTGGAGTCCACCATTGGCGCAGTAAAAACTACGTTGAAAAAAGGCGGGTCGGTGTCCTTGGTAGGTTTTGGTACATTTGCGGTCGGTAAACGTGCAGCGCGCACAGGCAGAAATCCACGAACAGGCGATGCGATTAAAATCAAAGCTGCCAAGGTTCCAAAGTTCCGTCCTGGCAAAGCATTGAAAGATGCCCTGAATTGAATTTTTGGTTTCAGGTGGGGTGATTAGCTCAGTTGGTAGAGCGGCGCCTTTACACGGCGTAGGTCGGCGGTTCGAGCCCGTCATCACTCACCACCCCACAGCAAAGGCGAACATGGATGTTCGCCTTTTTTGTTTTTTTCCTGGAGAGATAGCGCATGTTTGAATTTGTTCGCAAGCACACGAAGGTCATGATGTTCCTCATGTTCTTGATGATCATTCCCGCGTTTGTGTTGGTGGGTGTGGATGGATTCAAGAGCATCAAGGCCGGTGGTGACGCTGTGGCGACGGTCGGCAGTCACAGCATCACACAGGGTGACTGGGATGCTGCCCACAAGGCCGAGGTGGATCGCTTGCGGGCACAGGTTCCCAATCTCGATGCCAAGATGCTGGACTCGGCGCAAGCAAGGTATGTCACGCTGGAGCGTTTGGTGCGCGAGCGGGTTCTGACAGAGGCGGTGCAAGACGCACACCTGAATACATCGGACGCGCGTCTGGCCCGTGAGTTGCAACAAAGTCCGACCATCGCTTCGCTGCGGCGTCCCGATGGCTCAATTGATATTGAGCGTTATCGCCAGCTTGCTGCCAATCAGGGCCTGACCACCGATGGTTTCGAGGCGCGTGTGCGTAGCCAGTTGTCGGTTCGGCAAGTTGAGGCTGGTTTACTGTCGACCGCTTTTTCTCCGGCTGCGCTTTCCGACGTTTCGTTGAATGCTTTTTACGAGCGCCGTGAAGTGCAGGTGTCACGATTCAATCCTGCAGACTATGCGGGCAAGGTCAACCCCAGTGACGCGGAAATTGAGGCCTTCTACCAAGCAAATCCCGCACAGTTCCAAGCCTTGGAGGCTGCCAGCGTTGAGTATGTGGTGCTGGATCTGGATACTGTCAAAAAGTCCATCACACTGAACGAGGCGGACCTGAAGTCATACTACGAACAGAATGTCACGCGGCTGAGTGGCAAGGAAGAACGACGTGCGAGCCACATTCTGATCAATGCACCCAAAGATATGCCCGCCGATGACCGCAAGAAGGCCCGTGAGCGCGCTGATTCTTTGCTGGTACAGGTGCGCAAGGCTCCCGACACATTTGCTGAAGCTGCGCGAAAGAACTCACAGGATTCCGGCTCTGCGCCGAATGGTGGCGATCTGGATTTCTTCGCGCGTGGCGCGATGGTGAAGCCCTTTGAAGACGCGGCTTTTGCGTTGAACAAGGGTGATATCAGTGATGTCGTCGAATCGGACTTTGGTTTCCACATCATCAAACTCACAGATGTCAAAACCCCCAAGCAGCGCAGTTTTGAGGAATTGCGCCCGAGCATGGAAGCTGATCTGAAGACGCAGCAGGCTCAGCGCAAGTTCGCCGAAACCGCAGAAACGTTTACCAACGGTGTCTATGAGCAGTCCGATAGCCTCAAACCGGTAGCTGAACGGCTGAAGCTGGAGGTCAAGACGGTCGACAATCTGCAGCGCAAGCCAGTGCCTGGCGTGACCGGCGTGCTGGCGAATCCGAAGTTTTTGGCCGCCATATTCAGTGCGGATTCCCTGGAAAAAAAGCGTAACACCGAGGCTGTCGAGGTAGGGCCCAGCCAGTTGGCCGCTGCACGCGTGACCGCATACACACCTGCGAGCACCCGACCCCTGGCGGAAGTCCGCGCTATTGTGAGGGCCCGACTCATTGCAAGTCGGTCCGCCGAGATGGCGAAAAAGGATGGTATTGAAAAGTTGGCCAACTGGAAGGCCGCGGCACCGACCAGCATGCCTGCGGCAGTGACCGTGTCCCGAGAGGGGGCACAAGTCGTTCCGGGTCCTGTGCTGGACGCTGTCTTGCATGCGGATACGACAAGTTTGCCTGTGTGGGTTGGCGTGGATCTGGGCGCACAAGGGTATGTCGTCGCGCGGGTCAACCAAATTTTGCCGCGTAGCGCGCCAGCGCCCGCGACTGCCGACCAGGAGCGCAAGCAGTATGCGCAATGGGTAGCAAGTGCAGAAAACAAGGCCTATTACAAGCTGCTGACCCAACGATTCAAGGTTGCAATCAAAGCACCGCGTCCTGCGGCAAATGCGTTTGGACCCCAAGCTTTGCCGGAATAGGGAAAACACCCGCTATAATCGCAGACTCGCGGTGGCTGTAGCTCAGTTGGTAGAGTCCAGGATTGTGATTCCTGTTGTCGTGGGTTCGAGCCCCATCAGCCACCCCAAGTAATTTTTTAAAAGCCTGCTATCTCCCCGGTAGCAGGCTTTTTTTATGCGCCTGGATTGCTTCCGGCACAAGTGGAGAAGTTCATGAGTGATGACACCAAGTCCTGCCCGGTTTGCGCCGAAACCATCAAGGAAGCAGCAACCAAATGCCGCTTCTGCAATACGGATTTGGTGGCGTTGGCAGCATCCAAGGAGAGCCTGGCTGAAAGTGTATTGTTCACCGGTCATCCTGCGGTCATCCACTCGGCATGGCAGTGGTTGGCTGTCGCTTGCACACTGGGCATTGCCTATATCTACTACTGGATCCAGAGCTTGGCGACTCAGTACGAGATCACGACACAGCGCGTCAGAATTGAAAGCGGGATTCTTTCCAAGTCGAAGGAGAGCGTAGAGCTTTTTCGGATCGACCATTTCGATGTCCTCAAGCCTTTGGGAATGCGTCTGCTCGGACAATGTGTATTGCAGCTTCGCTCAACCGATACCAATTTTTCAACTGTAGTTGTATTTGGTATTCCGGATCTCGAAAAGATGGCTGACACCTTGCGTGAGTGTTCACTGCGTGAGCGCACCAGAAGGCGTGTTACGACGCTGGTGCAAGCATAGAAATACGCGCCAGCCACCACCCAATCAATCTTTGGGACTGAAGACCAAGGTCAGTGAAGGAGGAACGCGACCGTCCACGTCACGGGGCAGGGCTTCGGTCTTGTCGATAGCGTTAACCACTGCATCGTCCCACGATTTGACGCCGCTGGTTTTGACGAGTTTGCGGCTGATGATCGTGCCGTCAGGTGATGTTCGCACCTCGACCTCGGCGGTCGGGTTGCCGACTGGCGTCTCGGTGTAGGTGATATTTGGTTTGATGCGCGCCCGAATACGTCCACCATAGCTTGCCGACGGGCCGGACGATTGTTTGGCGGAGCCACTGGAGTTGGCGTCACCGGAGCCTGTTGCCTGATCGGCCATGCGGTTCATGCGTTCAATTTGTAGCTTGCGCAGTTCAGCAACTTTCTTTGCATCCGCGTCGTTCTTGGCAGACTGTGCTTTTTGCTGATCCTGCAGCAATTTCTTGTCGCGGGCGAGTTTTTCGCGATTCTCCTTTTCACGCGCTTCTTTCTCTTCCTTTGCCTGCCGGGCTTTTAGTGCCTCTTTTTCGCGTTCTTGCTGTAATTGTTTCTCCTGGAGAAGTTTGGCCTTCTCCTTTGCAATGGCAATTTTGGGGTCCGGTGCGGTGGGGGGGGCTGGTGGTGGGGCTGGCGTTGTGGGTTCTTTTGCGATCGGAGTCGCAATGGGTTTCGTCTCGATGGGGCGAGGTTCTGGCGGCGCCGGTGCGGCTTGAACGGGTAAGGCAGACCACAGTTCTGCCTCTACCGTTACAGGAGCGGCGTCCCGCTTCCATTGAACCCCGAGTGCCAGAACGGCCAGCAACAAGGCGTGCGCCACAATCGCCATGGCTAACGCGCGCACCAGGCCTTGCGTTGGTGGAGGTGCAAATTCCATCCGGGCTTGAATGGCGGTCATGGATGGGGTTGTTCGGTACAGGGCATGCAGGATTCGTATTTGACACACTGAATTGGGTGAGCCCGCAGAATGCTATTGTTTTGGAGGATGCCCATCAGCTTCGCCATGTTCTCCAGCTCAGGTTGGGTCGCGGACCGTCTCGTCGCGCGACTGCTCTTCTTCTAGCGCCCTTAGTCTTAATGCCTCCATTTTTCGACGCTTTTGCTCTTGCTGGTCTTGCCGTAGCTGTTTGGTGCTGTCGCGTGAATCCGTCTCTTGCTCAACAACAATGCGGGGACTTAACTGCTGCTGAAGCGGGGCTGACACTACTACGTTCAGAGGGGTAACGGCGTCAGTTTGTTCGGCCGCATGCTCTGCCTCCTCTATGGTTGCAACAGGAGGCAGTGTCGGCCACAGTTCCGCTTCCATTGTTGTTGTCGTTGTGGCCCGGGTCCATTGCATCTCGATTGATAAGACAACTAGCAATAGTGCGTGGACCACTACCGCCATGCACACGGCACCCAACAAATCGGGCGCGAGTGTTGGCGCAAATTTTTTTCCTGTTTGCTTGGTAGTCATGGATGACTGGAGTGGTGGCAAGCGGTTTGTCTTTAGTTTGCAAGTTGTACCGACAAGCCTACACGCTGGATACCAGCACGCTGCAACGTGTCCATTACCTTGACCACGCTTTCATATTTCACGTTCTTGTCAGCACTGATGACCACTGCCGAGCTGGTCGCTATCGCGCTATCGCGGGCCCCTTGCGCGTTCTTGACGGTGTTGGCCAAGTCTTTGAGTGACAGAGCCGAAGTTTTGTCTTTGATTTTCATCTCCAGACTGTCGTTCTTGCCGATCACAATCTGGATGATCTGGTCTGGTTGGCGCGAAGCTTTGCCGACGCTGGGCAGATCGATCATGCTGGGCGTGATGAGTGGTGCCGTCACCATGAAGATGATCAGCAAAACCAGCATCACGTCAATAAAGGGCACCATATTGATCTCGTTGATGGTGCGCCGACCCCGGCCGCGGTGTGCGATGGCAGGCATGTTCAGCGAGCCGCGTTGGCTTGTGCGCCCACGTTGCGTTGCAAAATGTTGGAGAACTCTTCAATAAAAGTCTCTTGTTGGGTAGCAATGCGGTCGATATCGCGAGCAAATCGGTTGTAAGCCACCACCGCTGGAATGGCAGCAAACAGGCCAATAGCGGTGGCTACAAGAGCCTCAGCTATGCCGGGTGCCACGGTGGCCAGCGTCACCTGTGTCAGAGCTGCCAGGCCCACAAAGGCGTGCATGATGCCCCAGACAGTGCCAAATAGCCCTACGTAGGGAGACACCGAACCCACCGACGCCAAAAAGGAAAGATTGGTTTCAATGACATCCATTTCGCGTTGAAAGCTGGCTCGCATGGCCCGGCGTGCGCCGTCCATCAGGGTACCAACATCGGCGATACGGCGTTCACGCAATTTTTGAAATTCGCGCATACCGCTGGCAAATATGCGCTCCATGGGCCCAGCCATGGCGGCATTCTTGCTGGCGTCAGCAAATAGATCGTTCAAGCTCGCGCCCGACCAGAATTCGCGCTCAAACGCTTCATTCAGCGACTTTACGCGGTTCAGAGCAAAAAACTTCCGGAAGATGGCAGCCCAACTGGATATGGAGACCACCATCAGCAGCAGCATCACGGCCTGCACCACGAAGCTGGCGTTGAGCACGAGATTAAGTATTGATAGATCTTGATTCATATTAACGGTTCAGAGTGTTGGTGCTACGCATTGTGAGCGGCGCTATAGCAGAAGACCACGCAAGCGGTCGACCGCTTGCTGTAACTGCTCCATGGAGCTTGCAGTCGAAAAGCGTACAAAGTTTTGCGTTTGCGCACTGCCAAAGTCCCGTCCCGGCGTGATAGCGACATGGGCTTGGTTCATCACTGCAAATGCAAAGTCCCAGCTGTCCTTTACGCCCAGCTTGGCGCACGCGGCGGTGCAATCGGCCCAGGCATAAAAAGCTCCATCAGGCAACACCGGCACGGTCAAACCCATGGCGTTGAGCTGGGGTATAAAGTAGTCGCGTCGAGCTTTGAACTCATTGCGACGCTGTTCGTAGATGGCTAGGCTCTTCGGCTCAAAGCATGCTAACGCCGCATGCTGGGCTATTGTGCTGGGGCAGATGAACAGGTTTTGCGCCAGCCGTTCAATCACCGGTACCAGCCTTTCGGGAACGACCATCCAGCCCAGACGCCATCCCGTCATATTGAAGTATTTGCTGAAGCTGTTGATGCTAATGATGTCGTCGTCCATCGCCAATGCGGTATGACCATACCGGTCATCAAAACCAAGCCCCAAGTAAATTTCATCGACCAGAGTAATTCCTCCGTGCATCTGCACCACACGGTGGATGTCACGCAGAGCGTCGGGGTGGATAGAGGTACCCGTAGGGTTGGAGGGTGATGCCAGCAGCACACCGCGAGTGCGTGGCCCCCACGCCGAACGCACCTGGTCGGCAGTGAGCTGGAAGCGGCTTTCGGCGGTAGTGGGTATTTGTACTGCGCAACCTTCTGCGGCACTGACAAAATGCCGGTTGCAGGGGTAGCTGGGATCCGGCATGAGAATCTGGTCGCCGGGCTCAATTAGAGCCATGCACGCCAAGTGCAGGGCGGCGGATGCTCCTGCCGTCAACACGATTCTGCTCGCGGGGACATCCACACCAAACCGTTGGATGTACCAGTGGCTGATGCGCTCGCGCAGGCTTGGCAGTCCTGTGGCGGCAGTGTATTGCGTGCGGCCGTCCCGAATTGCTTGTTCTGCCGCAGCCTGTACCAAGGGCGGAGCGGTGAAGTCGGGCTCACCGATGTTCAGGAAGATCATGGGTGCATCGGTGTGTGCCACCTCCTGACCCAACGCGGCGGCGGCTTTGGCTACCTCCATGACATAGAAAGGCTCTATCCTTTGTGCACGCGACGAAATTTGCATGGATGTGAGTGGCAGTCTCAGTTGCGTATTTTTTTGCCGTTGGCCCGGTCGGACTCGACTTCGGCTCCGCGCAAACTGGGCGCCATTCCGTTGAGAACGGCATTGACGTATTTGTGCCCGTCGGTTCCGCCAAACTCCTTGGCCAGTTCAATACATTCATTGAGCACCACGCGCCAAGGTACGTCCTGACAATGGCTGAACTCATACGCACCAATCCACATGATGGCATGCTCGATGGGTGAAATCTCCGTCATTGGACGATCCAAAAGCGGCACGATCAGGGCATCCAGGAACTCGGCATCCGTTACACAGCCTTGTAGCAGGGCGTCAAAATGCACTGCGTCCGCCTTGTTGAATCCAGCCAAATCCCGGGTGAAGGTGTCGATGTCGCCGACGGCATTGCCTCCAACCAAATGTTGGTAAAGGCCTTGCAAGGCAAACTCGCGCGACCGACTGCGGTCGGACTTACTGGCCGCTTTGCGAGCGCCGGTACTGGTCAGCCCCGTGCGCGACTGGCGGGGAGGTCGTTTGCTTACCGACGGACTATTGATATCACTCATCACATGGTCTCCAGCAGATTGGCCATTTCCACAGCAACACGGGCCGCATCGCGCCCTTTTTCGACCTGGCGGGCAATCGCCTGTGGCATGTCTTCTGTGGTCAAAATGGCGTTGGCAATGGGTAACTGGTAGTCCAGCGAGACCCGGGTTACCCCGGAGCCGGATTCGTTGGCGACGAGCTCGAAGTGGTAGGTTTCGCCCCGGATGATGCACCCGATCGCAACAAGAGCGTCGTAGCTGGCTTTTTCGGCCATCGCCTGTAGCGCGACCGGCACCTCCAGGGCCCCGGGGACCGTCAGGTGTTCAATGTCTTTTTCTGCGACACCCAGAGCCAGCAGTTCGGCTTTGCATGCTTGTGCCAGCGAGTCGGTAACGCCAGCGTTGAAGCGTGCCTGCACGATTCCCACTTTGAGTCCTTTGCCGTTCATGCGACTGTCGGTCGACGAAACGCTGCCTTTGTCTGCGCCAAACATAGAAAGTTCCTTATTTGCTGATGTAGCCGGTGATTTCGAGGCCATACCCAGTCATGCTGGGCATACGCCGAGGGCTTCCCATTAAGCGCATTTTGTGAACGCCGCAGTGGCGCAGTATCTGGGCGCCCACGCCATAGGTGCGCAGGTCCATGCGTCCGCGCACGGGGGCTTGGGCCGACTGCGCGGTGCCATCAAACTGCGCTAGCAACTGTTCGCCGCTTTCGCCGCAGTTGAGCAGCACCACCACGCCTGAGCCCTCCTGCTGCATGTGCTGCAGCGTGGCCTCCAGGCTCCAGGAGTGCATTGCGCGCCCGGTCTCCAGGGCGTCCAGAACGGAGAGGGGTTCGTGTACTCGAACTGCTACAGATTCAGTAGCCCTCCAAGACCCTTTGACGAGGGCTAGGTGCACACCAAGGCCGGTAGTGTCGCGGAACGCATGGGCTGTGAACTCGCCAAAGGCGGTCTGCAGCGGGCGTGAACCCAGTTTCTGGATCAGGGATTCGGTCTTGCTCCGGTATTCGATCAGATCGGCAATGGTACCGATCTTCAGGCCGTGCTCTGCGGCGAAGACCTGCAAGTCCGGCAGGCGGGCCATCGTGCCGTCGTCTTTCATTATTTCGCAAATCACAGAAGCGGGTGAGCAACCAGCCATGGTTGCGAGATCACAGCCCGCTTCTGTGTGGCCCGCCCGCATCAGTACGCCGCCGTCGACGGCTTGCAGCGGGAAGATGTGACCTGGCTGCACGAGATCGGCTGGCACGGCACCCTTGGCGACCGCCGCCTGTACAGTTCGCGCGCGGTCCGCAGCGGATATGCCCGTAGTGACACCTTCTGCGGCCTCTATAGACACGGTGAACGCTGTGCCTTTTTTGTCACCATTGCGGGCGGTCATGGGTGGCAATTGAAGCGTTTCGCAGCGCTCACGGGTAAGCGTCAGGCATATGAGCCCCCGGCCGAATCGGGCCATGAAATTGATGGCGTCTGCGGTCACGTGGTCTGCAGCTAGAACCAGGTCGCCTTCATTCTCTCGGTCTTCTTCGTCGACCAAAATGACCATGCGCCCGGTGCGCATATCAGCCACGATGTCTTCTACGGGGGAAATGGGCACAAGGATTTGAGGCTTCATGGTGTCGTCGGGTTGCAGGGATTACCCGCTATTGTCCCAGATGGCGCCTTGCGCCATACGGGAAAGCCATTTCGCGCGTGCGGTCGTCATCGACCACGCCGCCTCCGGTGGTCAAACGGGTAAAGCTATCTGTTGGTCAACGCTGAACTGGTAGTCCTTGAAAATGTGTTCAGCACTCAGGGTCTGGTATCGCCCGCCGGCCAATTTGTGTGTAGTGTCTTTCAATCGGTAGGTCATGCTACCGCACGTCCAGCAGTTGTAATTGCGCATGTGGGTGCAAAGACAGGTCTTGTCTGGAACGGAAATATTCTTTCCATCCGGGTGAATCACTATCTGAGCGTTGTATGCGGTGATATACGCACAGTTGCCGTTGCCGTCCAGCAGGTAGCCATAGGCTTCGCAATTGGGGCGTATGCCCGCGCCGATGGCCGGCGTGTTGCGCAGCATGCGCATCGGGTAACCGGTGGGCGACAGCGTGTTGACGACGATGTCTTCTTCGCTGGCCTTGAAGTACTCTTGTTTCACCTTGTCTGGCAAACCACATTCGTTGGCAACAGTGAAACGAGTGGCCACTTGAATCGCAGAAGCGCCATTTTCCAAGAAGGACACGGCGTCGCTACCCGTAAAAATGCCGCCTGCGGCAATCAAGGGTATGTTGAGCTGCTCGGTTTTCAGAAATTGGGCGATCTCAGCCACAATGGTCGCCAAATCATACTGGGCCCAGTCCATGCCAAAGCCCAAGTGCCCACCCGCCAAAGGCCCTTCTATGATTACAAAGTCTGGAAGTCGATCGAGACGTGCCGTTTTGCGCAGAAACAACTGCAATGCCCTAACCGAGGACACAATGATGCCGAGCTTGGCATCGCGGAAGCGGGGATGGTCGGCCATTAGCCCAAACGAACCCAGGTGCAGGCCGGCGCTTAACGTGATGCCGTCGATGCCAGCATCCAGTGCAGAATTCAACCGGACTTGCAGGGTGTCGCGCGGCGAGTTCATGCTCAGCTTTTCCATGCAGTTCACAAATATCAGACCATCGCCGCGCTTGGCTTCCATGGTTCTGCCCACATGCAATTTGGTGGCTTCGGCGAGGCGCCCCAGGTCAAACTGGACTGAACTCTTGTCCGAATTGTCGATGTTGTGCTTGTAAAACTTGGTCTTTTCCTTCACAAACTCGGTGTCAAAACGCCGGTCGGATACGTCCTGCACCATGGCGTCTGAAATGTGGCCAATTCCACCCAGTCGGACGGCTTCCAATGCCAATTCGGCGGTCGAAATATCGACACCCATGCCGCCAATGACGATTGGCACCAATTCCTTCTTGCCAAACTTCAACCGGAAATCATCAACTCGTTTCATTGTTGTCCTTGTGGGATTTGTATGCCAGTATGGGCACAGATTAAGTCAGACTGAAGTGGCGTCGCTGTTGCTACTGAGCATGCGTTCCACATAGCGCGCGATCAAATCTATTTCCAGGTTTACCTGGACTCCTGCCTGCAGGCTGCCCAAAGCAGTATTGTCTACGGTGTGCGGAATCAGGTTGATGCTCACTTCGCAGCCGTTTGCCAAGTCCGCAACTCGATTCACCGTCAGACTCACACCGTTGATAGTGATAGATCCCTTGTAAGCGAGGTACTTGGCCAGTGTCTTGGGCGCCAGGATCCGTAACTCCCAACTTTCACCAACCTGTGCGAAATGGGTCACAGTGCCAATGCCATCCACGTGGCCGGACACCAAGTGCCCACCGAGACGATCATTTGCGCGCAGGGCTTTTTCAAGATTGATTGGCCCAAGCACATCCAGTCCGGCAGTCTTTGACAGCGATTCTGCGGAGATATCGATCGTGAATTGGGCTGCTAAAGGGTCCAACGTCGTGACCGTCATGCAAGCGCCATTCAGCGCAATACTGTCGCCTAGACCCACATCGTCCAAGAAGTGAGAAGGGCATACGATGACAAGGCGTTTGCCATGGTCGGGTGAACTGCCCAATGGGCAAGCGACAGAAATGCGACCGACGCCGGTAATGATTCCAGTAAACATGCCGCCATTTTCGCAGGGATTGGCACCCCTTTTTCTGTCGGGTTTAAAAAACGTCGCGGCCAGCAACGCGTGCGAGCAACCGCAAGTCTGGGCCAACCATGGTTGTTGACCTGAAATCGAGTTGCAGCGCCTGCGCCAAATCACTTAAAGGGCCCCAACTGGCCATATCGCGGCCCTGGCCCAAGAGTTTGGGGGCTAGGTAAATGAGCAACTCGTCCACCAAGCCCTCGCGAATCAGTGAGCCGTTCAAACGGTGGCCCGCCTCGATGTGTAGCTCGTTGATCTCCCTTCGCCCCAAGTCCAGCAGCATGGCCGCCAAATCGACTTTACCGGTGGGTGTGCCATCGGCCAGAGTGCCTGGCGCAAACAAAACGGTTGCGCCAGATTCTTCGAGCGCACTCCGTTTTGTTTCACTCCGGGTGGCGGTATAGATCAAAACATCGCGTCTTGGCACAAAAATGGCGGCGTTCACGGGGGTGTTGAGGCCGCTGTCGACGATGACAATCATGGGTTGCCGCGGCGTTTGAACCAATCGTACGTCTAGCCGTGGATTGTCCTGCAAAACTGTTCCGATGCCAGTGAGGACTGCGCAAGACCGTGCGCGCCACGCGTGACCGTCGGCGCGGGCCGCTGGAGATGTGATCCATTGACTCGATCCATTTTCAAGAGCAGTCTTGCCATCCAGAGAGGCAGCAACTTTCCCGCGCACCCAAGGAGTCTTACGGATCATGCGGCTAAAAAAACCGATGTTGAGTTCTCGTGACTGAATGGCCAGCGGATCGTTGGTGCTCAGAATTTCCACCTCGACTCCGGCCGCGCGCAGCCGCGAGAAGCCTTGGCCCGCTACCAGTGGGTTTGGGTCTGCGTTGGTGGCCACCACTTTTTTGACACCGGCGGCAATGAGCGTGTCGCAGCACGGCCCGGTTCGGCCGTAGTGGGAGCAAGGCTCCAGGGTGACGTACACAGTGGCGCCGCGCACCGAATGCCCGCGCTCATTTGCGTTCCGTAGTGCCATGATTTCGGCGTGGGGTCCACCTGCTATTTGGGTGTGGCCCTGGCCTAACAATGTTTCATCTAGGCCCACAATTACGCACCCAACGCGTGGATTGGGCGATGTCAGCGTGAGACTTTGAAGTGCCTGCTCCAAAGCCTTGTGGATGGGATGAGAAAATTTCATGGGAGGCGACAACGGAGGTATATATGTTCACGACGGCTGTGCATTTAGAAGAATAATATGGCGATCGATGTCTCGCGGGTTGTCACGTCAGCGGTTGTACTGAGCCAACGAGTGAACTATCGCAGACTGGTCTTGTCTGTTTGACGCAGAATTGTGTCCTCGTTTGAAAGAACGTTTGTGGAACTTCGCGAGTCCATTCCGATTGAGGGTGGGGGATACGAAGGCAGTATGACGGCCGTCTGTAAGTTCCCTGCTACCGCTGGTCACTTTCAACCGAGGACGACGGCTGTCGTGGCTTATATTGCTGGTCATGAAGTCTTGCTTATATCATGGGTCAGTTTCCTGGCGAACGGGCTTTGGCCATACTATGGCGCAGTTTTTTGTCCGTGAGACGGCAATAAACATCAGCACGGTTAACCGAGTCCCCAATCGTAACTTGATTGTCTGTGACGCCGGATTTCCCTTAAACGGTTTGATCCGTGCGTTGCAAAGAGCTGCATTCGAAGTCTTTGGTCGGAGATCGACGTTGAGTTGGGGTTGGTATTATGAAGCGTCATGAATATGGTTTTACGCTCATTGAGCTCATGGTTACTATCGCAATCGTTGGCGTTTTGGCAACTCTTGCAGCACCAAGTTTTCGGACGCTTTTAGTCAGGCGTTCGGTACAAACTGCAGCCGAATCATTGGTGTCTGATATGCGTCTTGCCCGATCTGAGGCACTCAAACGCTCCACAAGAACCGTCATTTGCAAGTCGACCGATGGTGCAAGTTGCGATACCGCGGGCAACAACTGGAGCGTTGGCTGGATTGTTTTCGTAGACATGAACTCAGATGGGCTGTTCACTGCAGCTTCAGCCGGAGTGGCCGGTGACGAACTGATAAAGGTGCAGCAATCACTTCCCAACATTGCGACCATTCAACAGGACTCCAACCCGAGCAACACGTTTAGAAATTTCCGGTACGAGCCTACAGGATGGGCCAAGGGCGCTAGTCAACCGTTTAATTTGACACCAAATGGGAGCGCGACAGGCGACGCAACAACCCGCATAATTTGTGTCTCAAGCAATGGCCGTCCATCTTTGAGAGTGGAGGGAACATCAGCATGCAACTGAACAATGGGACCGGAAGCTGCCGAATTTCACGGGGGGTTTCCCTGATCGAGGTGCTTATATCAATCGTCATCGCCACGATTGGGCTGTTGGCGCTAGTGGGTACCACAGTCTCGTCAGCGCGTTTTAGCAAGATGTCGCAATACCGCGGAACTGCGACCCAATTGGCAAGCGACCTGGGTGAGCGTATGCGGGCCAATAAGACTGGACTGGCGGCGTACGACATGCAAACGAATTTTGCGGGCCAGGCAGTGTTGCCTGCGGTTCCAGGCACAGTGTGTAACTCGTTTGCGACGACTTGTACTGCCGCTCAGATGGCCGCTTACGACCTGCAGGCATGGCGAGCCGTGGTACGCGACCAACTCCCAGATGGGTCGGCCTTTATTGTGGTTCAAAATGTCCAGGTCGCAGCCGATGTTTGGCTGGTTTGGCGTGATCCGGCGGTTGCCAATGCGGACGATGCTCCGACGACCAATTCGGAGTGTCCTGCTGCGTTGACCGTAGGGGGCCAGCCCGACGTGCGCTGCAGCTATTTCAGGATCAACTTATGAAGCAGATTGCTTTAGGCTCTCGGGCCAAGGGTTTCACTTTGGTCGAGCTGATGATTTCCATGGTGATTGGGCTAGTAGTGGTGGGCGCTATCTTGGTAAGTGTGATCGGGTCGAGAGACGCGGGCCGGTTTCAGGCGGCCTACGCGCAAATGAACGAGGATGCGCAGATTGGTTTGAGCATACTGTCGCGAGATCTGCAAATGGCTGGTTACGCCCTGCCGACCGCCTTGGTACCAGACCCTGGAGGTGCAACGTCCAGTTTGACATCGGCTACGCTGGCGCCGGGCGCTTTTGTATTTGGGTGCGATACTGGCTTTGCAGACCCCAATGCAGGTGTGTTGGCCTGCGGCGTTGCGACCACATCCGCATTCATGGTGTCGTACGAGGCCAACAAGGACAATACGGTGCTCACCACCACAGCCCCGATCCGACCATCAGACTGTTTGGGCAACGGCATTGCAGTCGGGCCACCCTATGTCGCCAATAACCGCTATTACATCTCCCAAAGTGCTGCGGCGGGCGGGCGCCCGGAGTTGTATTGTGCCAGTGGTGCTTTGAATCAACCCCTGGTAGAAAACGTTGACGACATGAAGATCTGGTATGGCTTGTCGGTTCCGGCCGCCCCGAGACAGGTCGTGCGGTATGTTACTGCGGCCGACATTGCATTGAACGGCACGGGGCCGGGGGGAGCCGGGGAGTGGGCCAATGTGGTGAGCGTTCGAGTTTGTTTGGTAGTGCGTAGTGCTGAACCGGTATTGAAAGGTGGAGATGAAGGTACTTTGACTTACCTGGACTGCAACTCTGCGACACAGACATCCAATGACAAGTACTTGCGGCGGGCCTACTTCACGACGGCCAGCTTGCGTATCAAAATGCCCATTTGAAAGCCAATGTTGTATGTCTGCGCCGTTTGTTACTAACCCCAATGGCCCGCAAAGGGGCGTCACGCTTATCATCGTGCTAATACTTATGGTGGTGATTGGGCTCACTGCCGCGTCGGCGATGCGGGGTGCCACTTCTAGCCAGATGATTACCAATAATGTGCGCATGGACAATGTTGCGCAACAATACGCCGAAGCGGCTCTGCGCTACTGCGAATCGCAATTACGGTTGTCAAGCGCTGCTCGCGCCGACAATAGCCTCAGAAATGCGGTGATTCCACTTGTCGACATGACGGTCGCTGGGGCCGTTGGTGCCTGGGAGAATACGCTCTCGTGGACCGCTGGCCCGGGCGGGGGTGGCGCGGCGTCCACACGCACTGCTTTGGGCGCCAACCAATACAGCTCGGTTTCCAGTTCGTACGCACCAGCGCGAGCGCCTGAATGCGTTGCGGAAAGGCAGAGGATGGGAGCTACCCCTTTTGTTGTAACCGTGGTGACGGCGCGTGGCTTTAGCCCTGACTACCAGAGTGACGCTTCTGGCAACACCACCCATGGCGCCGTGGTCTGGTTGCAGTCACTCTTAAATTTGGATCCGAACGATCTTCCGTGATGTACAAGGAGAACACCATGTTTCTTACTACGGTTTTTGCCAAAGTTATGTTCAAACGCATTCGTTTGGCTGTTGCTCTATTGCCGCTGCTGGCATCACTCCCTCAGAGTGCACAGGCCAGTGCGCCGGTTCCGGCGCAAGTCCCGCTGTTGGCCACCGTTGGGGCCGGTGTTCCTCCGAACTTTATGCTGACGATGGACGATTCTGGTTCAATGGCATTTCGGCATATGCCCGAAACCGTCTTCGCGGGGGGGACGTTTTCTACAACCAATCCGGTCCAAAGCAATACGGTACGGTGGAGCAAGTCGGACACCTACCAAACAGGCGTTAATTTTATTGGGACGGTGCCGGGCAACATCGCTTCGACCAATTACGTGTTGCGGGCGCTGCGCTCTTCAGATACCAACACGATCTACTACAACCCAGAAACCCGCTACCGCCCCTGGCTAACCAGTGCTGCCGGTGGGGTAACGCGTTTGCCTGACTCGCCCGTGGCCAAGGCATACTTGGATCCAAATGTTCGAACCGGTGCTGCGGGAACCTATATCGACTTGACGGCAACAACGGATGTGGCTTCGGGTACCGGTGGGTATTGTTATGCCGGCGCCTCAAATACCAACTGCGCAAACACGCCAGCCGCCCTCACGGATGACCCCGGGGTTTTTTTCAGACTGCAGAAGCAAACCGTTGCCGCCACTTCGATGGTCGCTGGTAGTATTTATACGATCGTATCAGTAGGTACAAGCAACTTTACTCTATATGGCGCGGCCTCCAATGCCGTAGGTGTAGTCTTTACTGCCACTGGTGTGGGTTCTGGCAATGGCACTGTGTCGGGTTACAAAGGCCTTACAACTGATGCCAATTACGACGCCTATTCCATCAATCCGGCCATTGTGGTTGCTGGGTCATTTGTCAACGGCACATCGTACGCCATCCGCACGTCAGGCACTACCAACTATGCTTTGGTTGGGGCGACAACCGCAAATGCCGGTAGTTTCATCATTGGGAACGACTATGTCATCAAGACCAAGGGCACTACATCTTTCACTGCAATAGGTGCTGCATCCAATACCGTTGGCCTCAAGTTCACTGCTACCGGGGTTGGTGCCGGCACTGGAGTTGCGTTCAATGCCACCTTCACCGCCACGGGTGCCGGCTCCGGCACCGGGACCGCCAACCCGACAGCGGCTAAGACGTACCCGAAAGTAGTTGCACGCACGGATTGCAGCGGTTCAGTCGGTCCTGCAGGTTGCTCTCAAGTAGAAGAGCGCCAAAACTTTGCCAATTGGTTTAGCTACTACCGGACCCGCAACCTGCTGGCTCGGGGCAGCATGATGGAGTCCTTTGCCACCATCGGCAATACGATTCGGGTTGGTTTTGGCAGGATTAACAAGACTTCGGCAGCAAATGTGGATGGCGTTTCCACAACCATTATTGAGTCAAACACCGCGACCTATGGCGGCGGCGGAGTCCGCGAATTTACCCAGGCCCGAAAAGATCAATTGTTCCAATGGCTAATGGATTTGCCCGCAAATGGTGGAACGCCCTTGCCTGCGGCGTTGGATGCGATTGGCAAATATTACCAACGTCAGGACAATCGCGGCCCCTATACCGATGATCCGAGCGTGAGCAGCAATGTCGTCGCAGACAATAAAACCTGCCGACGATCTTTCCAGCTCATGGCGACCGACGGCTACTGGAATGGCACTCCACCAACGGTTGGCGATCAGGATAGCACCGCGGGTACTCTGATAGATGGCGGGAGTTTCACTTTTCAGGCCAATACCGCGCCGTTCGCGGACGGGTACTCAGATACCTTGGCCGATGTTGCTATGAAGTATTGGAAGAATGATTTGCAACCCGGTACTGTGTCACCCGGCATTGCAAATAAAATTGTCAAGACGAATACCTTGTATGGGCCAAGTGCCTATTGGCAGAGCATGACCAATTTCATGGTCGGTTTGGGCGTAAGAGGCAATCTAAACCCCGACGCGGATTTGGCGGCGCTAACGAATGGCACCAAGCATTGGGCTCAACCCTCCACATCGAGTGTGGGGAATCCGGCAAATATTGACGACCTATGGCATGCGGCGATCAACAGCCGCGGAGCCTACTACAGCGCCAAGGATCCGGAAACACTGGCAACGGCCGTCAAGAACGCGCTGGTTACGGCGCAGGGGGGGCAGGGTGCTTCTGCAGGCGTAGCCACCATTTCGTCTGTGTTAGAGAATGGCAACCGGAAATATGTGCCTACTTACGACGCAAACGTTTGGAGCGGTGATATTTCGGGCCAACCACTGGATGCGAATGGCCAGGCTGGGGCAGCTGCCTGGACGGCTGCAGCCCGCGTGCCAACCTGGACTGCGCGCGACAATTATATTTACACGTGGAACCACTCAACGTCAGGCGCAGTTCCGTTTAGATGGAGCGCTCTGGGCGCTCCCGAAAAGGGTGAGATGACGAACGGGACCAGCACGTTGGTTGATTACTTGAAAGGCGACCACAGCCTGGAGGCTACTTCGGCGGCACCTTTGAATCCCTATCGCGAGCGCAAAAACAGTGTTGGCGATCCATTCGTTCTGGGTGACTTTGTCGACTCGAACCCGGTTCTTATCAAGGGTACGTTCGACGGTCGTTATAGCCCACTCAATCTGGGTGGTGCGTCCGGCTACCAGATATTTACTGCCGCCAAGAAGTTGAGGGATGCGGTTTTATTTGTAGGTGGGAACGACGGCATATTGCACGGGTTTCTGGATCAGAACACGCCGGCATCGGCTGCAACAGACGGGCGAGAGGTGTTTGGCTACGTGCCACAGGCCGTGTACCCCTACCTGCACGAATTGGCTGACAAAAACTATGGTGGCACCGTTCCCCACAGGCTCTACGTTGATGGCCCTCAGGCAGAATCTGACGCCTTTGTGAGTGGCCCATCGTATCCTGCCTTTAACGGTCAACCTGCATGCGCAGCAGGTGCCACCTGCTGGCGTAATTTCCTGTTGGGCTCACTTGGAGCCGGAGGACGTGCTGTTTATGCGCTCGATGTAACCAGTTCGCCAACCCTGAACGCCTCTAACATTCGTTGGGAGATCTCAAGCGTTCAAGATTCTGACCTGGGCTACGTGATGGCGCCTATCGAGGTGGGCGTGCTTCCCAATGGCAAGTGGGTCGCAATCTTTGGAAACGGGTATTCTAGTAATCACGAGGATGCAGTGCTGTTTGTGGTGGATCTTGAGACTGCGGCTATTACCAAGCTCAACGTGGACAACACGGGAAACAACGGCTTGGGTGGCGTGGGTGTGGTTCGGGACACAAGTGGATATATTACGACTCTGTACGCAGGAGATCTGAAGGGCCAGCTCTGGAAGTTTGACTACGATGCTTCTGCCAGTAGCAAGTTCAAAGTGTCTGACCAGTATTCAAATGGGCCAGTTTTTCAAGCCAAGGATTCAGGTGGAAACACGCAAGCGATCACTCAACCTCCTTCAATATTCGACCACACCCAGGGTGGCAAGATCATTGTGTTCGGAACTGGGCAATTGTTTACCACTGCCGATGCGTCAAACACACAAACGCAGACCCTGTATGGCGTTTGGGACAAAGTTGGCGCTACTTTGACTGCGCCAATGTCAAGAAACGCGCTATTTGCAAATAGAACGTTGACTTCGGTGACGGGGACAAGCTTCTACAAACTTACCGAACCAGGTATGGATTGGTCGGAGGCGGGCGGCGTGCAGCGAGGCTGGTTTATGGATTTGACCCCCATTGCTGGTGGGCGTTTCGTCTATCCAACCCAGATACTGAACCAAAACATTGCCCCCTCAGGTGGAAGCAAGGGATTGGCTGGGCTTGTCCTTGCGACAGCTGTGGCTCCGCCACAGTCAGCTGCAGTCTGCGATGTCGGCAACGGTATCAGTGCGGACCTGATCGCAAAGGTTGAACCCGGTACGATGGCCGCCGACGCGGCTGCCTTAGCGGCTGGTGATAACTCTTCCAAACCCATCTTTGATACCGATGGGGATGGATATGTCACTGATGCCGATGACGCGAGTGTTATAGGTGTAGGGTCCGATACCGTGGGCAGACGCGCAGTGGTGACCGGTACCGGTAGCACTGCGGGTGGTGGTGGTGGCGGTGGTGGCGGTGGTGGCGGTGGCATGTGCTTGCCGGGGTTCCATGAGATCAGTATTCAGACTGCCACGGGCCAGGAAAAGAGTTGCATTCCCGACCTTGCGGGCTCTGTTGCGCGCACGTTTCAGCGTATCCAGCGCCGTATCATCAACCCGCCAATTCGGTAAGACTTTTAGGAATCACATACTATGTTGCGGACTTCCTATGGGTCACGGCGAATATCGAAGGTCGCCTCAGGCTTTAGCTTGATAGAGCTGATGATCGTTGTGGCAATCGTTGGCATTCTTGCCGCCATTGCGCTCCCAAGCTATTCCGAGTATGTGAAGCGAGGAAACCGAGCGTCGGCCCGGGCGGCAATGTTGGAAGCTCAGCAATTCATGGAGCGTTTTTATGCTGTCAATAGTCGCTACACAACAGATGCTGCAGGCACACTCAGTCCCGCATTGCCCACAAGATTGCAGAGGGTTCCCGCTGAGTCGCCTAGGTATACATTGTCGCTGAGCGCTCCGGCGCTCAATTCCTACACGATAACTGCGACGCCGGACACCACCGACAAGTGTGCAAACCTGACCCTTACCAGCACTGGCGTGAAAGGCACGAGTTCGACGTTAGGTGCTGCGGAGTGCTGGAGGTAGGCCGATTCGGCGGTACCAACGATTTCTACCGCCGCACCTCATCCACCAGCGTCTTGAATTCGTCAATATCCTCAAAACTGCGGTACACGCTGGCAAAGCGCACGTAGGCTACTTTGTCCAGTTTTTTGAGCTCGCGCATCACCAGTTCGCCGATGCGCGCTGACGGCACCTCCCGCAGGCCCAAGTTCAGCAGTTTTTCTTCAATGCGCTCCATGGCGCTGTCAATCTGCTCGGTGCTGACCGGGCGTTTGCGCAGCGCCAGGTTGAAGGAGGCCAGCAGCTTTCCGCGCTCATATTCAATGCGCCGACCATCCTTTTTGACGATGGCCGGGTAGTTGACGTCGGGGCGCTCATAGGTGGTGAAGCGCTTTTCGCACGATCCACACTGGCGCCGGCGCCGGATGAATTCCCCGTCCTCAGAAATCCGGGTCTCCACGACCTGGGTTTCGGAATGGCTGCAGAACGGGCATTTCATGCGGGTTAGCCGTAGACCGGAAAGCGCGAGGTCAACGCGTGCACCTTGGCCCGCACCGCCTCAATATTGGCCGCATCGCGCGGGTTGTCCAGCACGTCGGCAATCAGGTGGGCGGTGGCGCGGGCCTCTTCGTCCTTGAAGCCGCGGGTGGTCATGGCAGGGGTGCCGATGCGCACGCCGCTGGTGACCATGGGCTTTTCGGGGTCGTTGGGGATGGCATTCTTGTTGATGGTCATGTGGGCGCTGCCCAACACGGCTTCGGCTTCCTTGCCGGTAATGCCCTTGGCACGCAGGTCCACCAGCATGACGTGGCTCTCGGTACGACCGCTGACGATGCGCAGACCGCGCTCGGTCAGTGTTTGCGCCACGATTTGGGCGTTCTTTAGGACCTGCTGCTGGTATTCCTTGAAGCCGGGCTGCATTGCTTCCTTGAAAGCCACGGCCTTGGCGGCAATCACATGCATCAGAGGACCTCCCTGCAGGCCGGGGAAGATGGCGCTGTTGATGGCTTTTTCGTGCTGGGCCTTCATCAAAATGATGCCGCCACGGGGGCCGCGCAGGCTCTTGTGGGTGGTGCTGGTCACCACGTCAGCATGGGGCACGGGGTTGGGGTAGACGCCGGCGGCGATCAGGCCGGCATAGTGGGCCATGTCAACCATGAAGATGGCGCCTACATCCTTCGCAACTTTGGCAAAGCGTTCAAAGTCGATGGCCAGGGAATAGGCGCTGGCGCCCGCAATAATGAGCTTGGGTTTGGTTTCGTGGGCCTTGCGCTCCATGGCTTCATAGTCAATGGCTTCCTGGGCGTTCAGGCCATAAGACACGACGTTGAACCATTTGCCGCTGATGTTCAGGGGCATGCCATGGGTCAGGTGACCGCCTTCGGCCAGGCTCATGCCCATGATGGTGTCGCCGGGCTTAAGGAAGGCCAAGAATACGGCCTCGTTGGCGGACGCACCGCAATGTGGTTGCACATTGGCCGCGTCGGCACCAAAGATCTGCTTGATGCGATCGATGGCCAGTTGCTCGGCCACGTCCACGTGTTCGCAGCCACCGTAATAGCGCTTGCCGGGGTAGCCTTCGGCGTATTTGTTGGTCAGCTGGCTGCCTTGTGCGGCCATGACAGCTGGCGAGGCGTAGTTTTCGCTGGCAATCAGCTCGATGTGGTGTTCCTGGCGGGCGTTCTCAGCGAGGATGGCGGCCCACAGTTCGGGATCGGTTTGTTCGACGAGGATATTGCGGTGGTACATGGCAGTCCTTTAAGACAATGAACCTTGGTCATATGAAATGAGACAAGGGCTGCCCAGGCGAACGGCTGAACGCAGCCACCTGTGCAGGCGGTGCGGTACGCTCCCCAGTGGTTGTCCCACGTCAGCGCCCCAAACCGCTGGGTTTGAGCGCCTATCGCCAGTCGCGTACAGAGTGGAGTTTACCCGAGCCGACCGGCGAACCGGTCCGGCCGGGGATTTACGAGCTGAAATAGCTGGCGACGACTTCGGGTGCTTCCGTTGGTGTGACCGGGAGTTTCACCGGGATCACCTGGGGTTGCACGGTGGCTGGTACGCTGCGGCCATTGGACACCAGCAGCAAGCGGTTGTGCTCTGCCAATACCTTGGCGGTGTAGCCGCCGTCGTCCTCCAAATTGCCAGCTCCCACGTAAAGCTTGAGACCACCTTCGATGGAGCCGGCACGGGCCACGCACTCCTGCAGCACTTTGGCGCCAACTCGCAGGTTGGACACAGGGTCAAAGGCCGCAAGCTTTCCGCCAAACCCCATGTACTTGTCGCTATGGATCTTGGTCATGACCTGCATCAGGCCCTGGGCACCTACGGAGCTTTGTGCAAACGGATTGAATCCGGATTCCACAGCCATAACCGCAAGGATCAGCGTTGGGTCTAGTTTGGCGCGGCTGCCCGTCTCAAACGCCTCAGCGACCAGTGCGCTCAGGGGCTCGGGCGCAATGTTGTACTTTTTGCTGAGCCAATAGGCCACTGCGGCTTGCTGTTTGGGCAGGCTTTGCGGATTGGCAGCAGTCGTACGGTCAACGGCTTCCACGTCTGCGGCAATGCCGGTAACGGCGGTCTGACGGGTTTGTAGCCAGCTCATCAACTGGACTTCACCCGCCTGGCGTATTTCTGGCCTTGCGGTCAGGGTGATCACGGCAAACATTACGGCCAGGCCCAGCAGGGCAAAACCGTTGTGCGTGATTTCAAAGAAACCTTGGGCGATATCGCTGGCAAAAGTTGCCAAGCCCTTGGTAAATTTTTCGGTCGCTGTCATAGCTCTTCCTTCTTAGGCGGGGGTCTTGGGCTCTTGCGCTGCGAACAGTGCGGTCACTTCAGACACCACGTTTGGGTTGGTACGCTATCAATATCCTGCGGCGTCGGTTCGACATGTGCAGCGATTTGAATATGCCGGGTTCGGCAGCGGTTACGGGTTATCCCTAGCCAAAACTAGGAATGGCCGGATTCTAGGGGTGTTGAATATACCGAGTCAACAATATTAAATAGGTTTGATATTCTAATTTTGGTTGTATGAATCAGGATTTCTAGGCCTGGTGCGGGTTTCCGGCGATTTTCGCGGTATCGAAAATCTGGCAATCACGAACGCCAAATCCATTGAAAACCCGATTTGAAAATGCCCGGGGTGCCCGCTAGACTCCCTTTGCCTGTTCACTCAGGTTTTGTTCCGGCAGTAGCCAGTCCGTACCGTGACGGTACCTGTGATAAAGCGGCCCCGGTAACGTAAGGAGGCAATCTATTGCTTCTAGTGCATTGTGGGACGTCAATCTCCCCAGTGCCGACCCTGACGGCATGGACCTTCGGTCAGCCGTCAAGCCCGGTGGTCGAACTGAACAGTTCGGGCGCCGGGCTTTCTTGTTTGCGTCCCCAGAAAACCGCTAGAGACGGCGTTCTCTCTCTATATATAGAGTGTTTGCTCTGTCTGTTCTGTGCGCCACCCCTCGGTACCTGGGTCGTTGGTATGACCGGTGTAATTTCCATTGCTATATTTGTAATAGCAATACTTTCAATGTTCACGTGGGCTAGTAGGGTGTTTTACTGTTGCTGTTCGGTTTTTGGCGGTGCTGGCGGGCGCGGTTTGGGCGAGCGTGGACAAAAACCACCAGTCTCTTTCCAATTAGCAGCGAAAATACCCGGTTGCAGATTTCCTTTCAACCCACTTCCGAGCCCACCGTGACGTCGACTTCCACCGCAAAAAACAACGATATAGCCCATTTAGACAGTCTGACCGGTGGCGCTTTTTCCGCTC
>ERZ724517.203-NODE-203-length-36571-cov-6.517992_pt1 | contig 36571 bp, 35 predicted proteins | sample MGYA00376050_ERZ724517 | MGnify/ENA primary metagenome ERZ724517 (study PRJEB28724, sample SAMN07190886) | activated sludge metagenome | isolation source: activated sludge of sewage treatment plant in Hong Hong | place: USA: Christiansburg, Virginia | collected... | reverse complement strand
TGGCAGCGCCCTGTCCAAGGCGCTGGGCAAACAGGGCTTCTACCACCAGGTGGATCTGCCACAGGGCCAGGCCTATGACTTTGCCGTGGAGCGCATGGCCACGGCGTCGCTGACGGCCGACGCGCAGGAAGGCATTGCCGCTTTCCTGGAGAAGCGTGTTGCCAACTATGTGCAGATGCCTGATGCGAAGCCTCCAAGCCATCCTGTTTGACCTGGACGACACGCTGCACGACAAGTCCTACAACTTGGCTGGCTTTGCGCAGGAGCAGTTTGCAACGTATGCGCTCGCCAACCACGGAGTCGAGCTGTCTCAATGGACATCGCAATACGTTGATCTCAACAACTTGCGCATTGAGAAAACCGAGGTTTTTGCGAGATTGCAGGCTGCGTTCAAGTTGAACGCCTTTCTGGCTAATACTCTTCGCGAGGACTTTGACACCAACTCCGGAGCGGCGACGCGTCCCCTGCCCGGTCTGCATGCGCTGCTGCAACGCTGAAGTACGACCGCACACACCATGAACATCCTCTTCATCTGCAGCAAAAACCAATGGCGCAGCCCCACCGCCGAACAAGTCTGGCGCAGGCACCCGGGCCTGAGCGTGCGCTCCGCGGGCACCAGCCCCAACGCGCGGCACCCAGTGTCCAGTGCGGACCTGGCCTGGGCCGACGTGATCTTTGCGATGGAAGAAAAGCACAAGTCCCGCTTGCTGGCGGAGTACCGCAGCGTGGTGGCGGACAAGACCATTCATGTGCTCGACATTCCCGACGACTACCGCTACATGGACCCGGAGCTGGTGGAACAGTTGCAAGCGTCGGTGCGCGGTATTCTTGGGCTTGCATAACGGATCGTGATCACCATGTCAGAAACAACGTCTCCAACCCGCCGAACATTCGTGCACATCCTCGCAATCGGCGTAGTCATCATCGGCGCCGGCGCCCAGGCGGCAGAGGCACCGCTACCGCTGCAGGCGCCCAACGTGGTCCCCATCTCGGCTGACCTGGTGACTTCAGGCCAACCCACGGCTGCGGCTTTGGCACGTCTGTCGGAGCAGGGTTTTGGTGCGGTCATCTACCTGGCTCCACCGACCGTTTCGGACGCGGTACCCGCCGAAGCAGACATGGTTCGCAAACAGGGAATGGAATTCGTCAACATTCCCATCCCGTTCAACAACCCGACACAGGCTGATTTTCAGGCCTTTGTCGCGGCCATGGAGCGCCTGGGTAGCCGCAAAGTCCTGGTCCATTGCCAGGTCAACATGCGTGCATCCAGCATGGTGTTTTTGTACCGGGTCGTCTCACGCGGTGTAAAGCCTGAGCAGGCCTATGAATCGGTTGCAAAAGTCTGGTCACCGCAAGGGCCATGGAAAGACTTGCTGGTGGCCGAGCTTCGCAGGGCGGGCGTCGAGTTTGAACCGTACTAGCGGGGAACCATCATGCGTATCGCTGTAGTGTCAGACATCCATGGCAATCTTCCGGCGCTGTTGGCCGTGGTTGCCGACTTCACGCGTCGTGGTGTGGACCAGGTTGTCAACCTGGGCGACAGCCTGTCCGGCCCGCTGCTGCCCAAGGAGACGGCACAGTACCTGATGGCGCAGCAAGACTGGGTGCACCTGGCGGGCAACCACGAGCGGCAGGTGCTCCACCTCCACGCCAATTCCGGCGCGTCGGACGCCTACGCCCATTCGCAACTGTCCAGCGTCGAGTTGGAATGGATGGCGTCGCTGCCCTTCGTGCGCCCCTTGAACCATGACGTCTTGCTGTGCCACGGCACGCCCACCAGCGACATCACCTACCTGCTGCAGACTGCCGACAAGGCAGCAACACCAGCCGAAATCGCGACACGACTGGGCCCGGTAAGCGCCTCGCTCGTGTTGTGCGGCCACACGCACGTGCCGCGCAGCGTGCGATCCGGCGGCACACTGATCGTCAACCCCGGCAGCGTTGGGCACCCCGCGTTCGCGGATACGCACCCCCGCCACCCCCACGTCATAGAAACCGGATCACCCGATGCCCGTTACGCCATCGTGGAAAAGCGCAACGGTGGCTGGGTGGCCAACCTGATCAGCGTGCCCTACGCCTACCAGGAGATGGCCGAGCTGGCGCGCTTGCGCAATCGCCCGGATTGGGTGTGTGCGCTGCTGACGGGTTATATGGCGTGAGCCATCGCGCACCCATCGGATGCCAGGGCTGTGAGCCCTTCAGACTTGCGTGTGACCTTCCAGCTCGACGAACGTCAACACCACACAGGGTCTTCAGGGTGTGATTTCCTCTGGAGAACCAGGAACGGTACAACGCCTCGCGGCTCCAGAGCATCCCGCAGCCTTGCTCAACTGGAAGTAGCTACGCGTGACCTGATTCAGCGCGCTACCCGTGGTACAGCGCATGGCCACGGCATCGCTGACAGCCGACGCGCAGGAAGGCATTGCTGCGTTTTTGGAAAAGCGTGTCGCCAACTATGTACAACTGCCCGCTGCAAAACCACCGTGCGACACATGGGCCCAGTGACGAAAGAGTAATGATAAAATCCGCCTGCAGCCCGCGTGGGAATTGCGTAAGCAGCTACCAAAAGAAGAGCATTTTGTTTCGTCCGCAGCTACTGGCAGTCGCTACTCGATGTTCGAAGATGCGTTCACGACGCGGCATATTGCGGGGAGTCGAACACCTGACTACGCTGCCACCGTCGCTAACGCGAGGTACTCCTGAAAACTGTCCCGAAGGCATTGGGCGAAGACCTCAGGATCGGGCAACTGCTCGTGGCAGGAGGCAAAGGAGATGACGACTTTGCCGTCATAGCAGGTGACGGCGTAGCTTAGGCCCATGCCGTCGGCAATCGGCAAAATGGCCGAGAAATAGGTCATGCGTGCGCCCCGCAAGTAGAGGGGCGCGTGCGGGCCGGGCACGTGGGTCAATGTGCAGTGGGCCGGTGGGACTTTGGGTCCACGCCCACCCTCCACGCGAAAAGGCCGTTGGGCTACCGCTTGCTGTGCCTGGATGGCGGCCAGGCGGACCATTGCGTCCTCCTTGTCGGTGTGCAAATCCAACAGCTGGGTCTTATCGGAGGCGGTCTGGGGCGAATGGGTCGCTAGGGTGGCATCGCTGGCGGACACGGCGACCGTCAGGGTCTGGTCTGGCAGCTCTGCCTGCAAAGCGAGGTAACGGCGCAGCCCACCGCTGCACACGGCCAGCACGGCATCGTCCAGACAGGTGCCATCGACCAGTGCCTGAATCGCCTCGAATTCGGCTTCGTTGAATCGGCGGGTGTCAAACACCCTGTAAGGAGACACCACTGAATTGAAACGCGTCATTTCCTGTGCGTCCTTTGCCGTCGAAAGTTCCGTCAACAGGTTGCTTGCTGGTGCCAGCACACGCCCCAGCAGCGGCGTCGAACGCCAGGGTTGCAATAGGGCGTGCAGCCAGGCCCGGGACAGCAGCTCTCGGCTGCTCGGCGGTGAATCGGGAAACCACGGCGTTTGCGGTGCCGGTGTGTTGGGCTGCGCCGAGAGGTCGTGCAGTAGTGCAGTGATTTCGTGGGCCTGTATGGCAGGCGTCATGCTGGTGTGGACTTTCAGCACCACGGCAAAGCTACCAACCGGGAGGTCCAGGAAGCAGTCCAGGCCTTCGATGACGTACAGCTCCCACAGCGGGCGGCCCAGATCCAGCGCGCGCGCATGCAGGCGCGACGCCTGGATGCAAAACTGCCGCCAGTCCCCGGGTTGGGGCAGGGCGATGTGCCGGACGTGGTAGTCCAGACTGAACTCTTGGTCGTCCACCCAGTAGGGGAAATCGAGTTCCAGCGGTACCCGCAGCAGTTTTTGGCGAAACCTTGGCAAGCGATCGAGCCGACTCTCGATGTGCGCCAGAATGTCCTTGAAGCGGACCCGTCCGCAGGGCGCGGTCGATTGATCGTAAATGTGCAATAGCGTCAGGTTGGCGTTACTCGACGCACTGTCCGTCGCCCAAAAGCCGGCGTCGTGTTCATTCAACTGCTGCATGGGGAGGATTCCTTGAAATTTCGCCGTACGACGCCATCCAGCAGGCAGTCTTGAGCAGTCCTCTAGGATTGAAGGGCTGCCAACGGTCTTCGGCCTGTGCCAGCCGGTCTGCCACCGTGGCCAGCACCATGCTGTTGAAGCCCAGACCGATGTGGCTGCCCAGCACGCGGATGTTTTCGTGCAACGCAGGGTTGCCGTCAATGGTGGCCTCCTGCGGTGGCACCACGCCGTCACCCAGCGAGTACAGGCAGCTGATGGGCATTTGAGGCAGCTCGCCGCGTCGCAGAGCCTGCGCCCTGGGTTGCATGGCATGGGCTGACGGGCCCATCGGGTGGGCCACCAGCCGGTACAGCGACTTGACCATGTGCGAGGTTTTGCTGCCTGCCGGGTCCTGGCTGAGCGGGCTTCCCAGGGTCACGATGGAGCGCACGCACTCCGGAGCGTTCAAAGCGCCTACCAACGCAAAAACCCCGCCCAGGCTCCAGCCCACCAGGCTGACCTTGCGCCCGCTCTTGAAATGCATGTGGCGAATCTTCTGGTTCAGCGCCAAGATGTACTTGCGTTGGAAACCCACATTGCGTCCCAGCCCCCAGGACTCCACCTGGTAGCCCTTGCTGGCCGGGAACAGCTTTAGTGCCACCAGCGACTTTTCATCGCCCAAGAAGCCGGGCAGCAGCAGCACCGGGTGCCCGTCGCCCCGGGGTGTCTCGATCAGCAGGGGCCAGACCACCGGCAGCACCGCCAGCTCCAGCAATGCCAGCGCTTCGCCAGCGGAGTCGATGGACCGCGGCGCGCCAACGTGGGCATGCCGGGCGGATGTGCTCTGGACGGGCATGGTCAGGGGCTTACGCGGCCAGCTTCAGGCGGCGCTAGAGGTCTTCCATGCCTTCCTGTATCCGGCGCTTGACGATGGAAGCCATTTCCACTTGCGACTTGCTAACGGCGTCCGCCATTTCCCGCGCATTGCTGATAACCTGTCCTAGTACCTCTTGCGCCTGATCGACCTGGTGGGAGGCCGTTTGGGCCGCTGTCTTGCCAGTAAAGAGGTCCCAGGTGTCGTTCTGCCGTTGGGCGATGGTTTGTGCAAGCAGTTCGACCTGGCGGCGCACCAAAGCGTCCACCGAGCGATGCGCAACTTCATTGGCCGCGACCAGCGCCTGCACGTCCCGGCGGGCAGACTCGGTCAGCTGGTTGAAGTCCAACCATCTACAACGTCATCTAGGCCCAACCCCGAGGCGAACTTCGCAAAGAGCTCATTGCCTGCTTGCGCATGGCACGAGCCAAGCGCTGGCCACGCTCCAAGGGCGAAGACCGCCGTGGGCACATGGCAGACATGTTGAGTATTCATGTACGCCCACCCGAGGTTGAGGATCGCCAGTTTCCAGGACACTGGGAAGGAGATTTGATTAAAGGCGCGCTAAACCAAAGCGCGGTTGGAACACTCGTGGAGCGCAATACCCGCTTGCTGATATTGGTCAAATTGCCACACCCCAATCCGGCTACAGCGGCGCACGTCTTGCAGGCCTTTACAGACAAGCTCAACGCTGTGGCAAAGCCCATGCGAAAGACCCTGACCTATGACCGGGGCAAAGAGATGAGCCATCACCAGCAGCTCAGCGCCAATACGGGGATTGCAGTGTATTTCTGTGATCCGCACAGTCCGTGGCAAAGAGGTAACAACGAGAACACCAATGGCCTTATTCGCCAGTTCTTGCCCAAGGGGACGGACTTGTCTGTCTACAGCCAGGAGCAGCTCGATGGGATTGCAGACCTGATGAACGGCAGGCCCAGGAAAACGCTGGACTGGTATACCCCGCATGAGGTCTACAGTGGGTGGCTAGCCAAATTCGACGATCCGACTCAAATCCTGCAATAAACTACCTATGTGTTGCACTTGAACTTGAGCGCACGTCCTTTGAAAAGAGCCTGTGCAGCTATCAATATATGAGCAAACTGCAAAGCATCTACGGCCCCAGCCGCAGGAACCTAGGGTGCCAGCCGCTCGCGCAGCCACTGCCCGTCAGCCACCAGGGTGTAACGCAGGCGGTCATGCAGCCGGCTTTTGCGCCCTTGCCAGAACTGCCAGGTATCGGGCTTAAGCCTATAACCCCCCCAATGTGGCGGCCTGGGTGGCTGCAGCAGAAATTGCGCTGCATATTTGGCCGCATTGGCCACCAGCACGCCCCGCCCGGAGATCACTTCGCTTTGCGGCGAGGCCCAAGCGCCCAAGCGTGAATCGAGCGGCCGGGAATGAAAGTAGGCGTCACTCTCCTGCGAGTCCACTTTTTCCACCATGCCTTCAATGCGCACCACACGCTCCAGCTCCACCCAATGGAACTGCAGTGCCGCAAACGGGTTGCCCGCCAGCTCCTGCCCTTTGCGACTGTTGTAGTTGGTGTACCAGGTGATGCCCTGGCTGTCATACCCCTTGATCAACACCACCCGGGTTGACGGTCGCAAATTGCTGCCCACTGTGGCCAGTGTCATCGCGTTGGGCTCGGGCACTTCGGACGAAATGGCCTCTTTCAGCCATTGGTCGAACTGTTGCAGGGGGTCGGCATGGGAGGCTGACTCGTCGAGTTCGGCCCGTTCGTAACTTTTGCGCAGGTCGGCGATGGCATTGCTCATGGCGCAAGTATAGAAGCGGCACAAGATCACACTGTCCTGCGGATCGGTGCGTCTGTTACCGGCAAGGAGCATTTCGTCGCATCACGGTGGGCTTTTGTCGCATTGCACACTAGAGTCCGCGCTACTCAAAAAATAGAGGAGATTGCATGCAAACCGAAATGACGCCGCCGATTCCAACCAGCGGCTCCCCCACGCCCCCCAGTGCGCGCATTGAGGCACTGGATGTGGTCCGTGGATTTGCCCTGATCGGCATTTTCTTGATGAACATCGAGTGGTTCAATCGCTCCAGCAGCGGCATTGGTTTGGGCATGCCCCTGGGCCTGACGGGCATCGATTGGTTCGCCAGTTGGTTTATTGCCTACTTTATCCAGGGCAAGTTCTGGACCATCTTCTCCCTGCTGTTTGGCATGGGGTTTGCCGTCATGCTGAAGCGGGCCGATCAGGCAGGGCGCCCTTTCATGGTGTCTTACTTGCGCCGCATTCTTGGACTGGCCATTTTTGGCGCCGCGCACTACATCTTTTTGTGGAACGGCGACATTCTTTTCAGCTACTCGGTTGGTGCAATAGCCTTGTTGATCCTGCTGTACGGCGAATGGAAGAAGATTCTGACCGCGATGGCAGTGCTGGTGGGCATAGGCTTCATTCCCGGTGCAGATTCCGCCTTTGGCCTCGCTGGTGTTTTGGCCTTCATTCTTTTGCAAACGGTGTTTTTACGCGTAGAGCGCAAGGTCGGCTTCGGTGAACGAAAGCTACCCGTCTTCGCTATGGTGCTGCTGGTTCTGGGCACCGTGGGGTTGATTGCCGCCATCGTGTTCTGGGTCTTGCCCAATGGCCCCAAGGAGCCACGGGTACCGGTTACGGTGCTGAGCATCACGATGCTGTTCTTTAGCGTTTTGTCTGCCAAATTTCATGACCCAAAAAACCTGCGCGAATTGCGTTTGGGCGTTGGTATTTACTCGTTTTCGTTTCTGATGGCGATCATCTTTGGCGCCATTCAATACCTCAAGCCTCCCGAGAGCACAAAGCCACCCGCCGCAGTTGCAACCACAGCCGCAACGCCCAAGCTTGCCGCCGCCAGCGAGATCACCAAACCAGCAGCTGACAGCAGTGCAGCGGCCCGCGCGCCGCAGCCGGTGGCGTCAGCAGCCTCCGAACCCGCGGCGGTTGCCAAGAGTGCCGACGCCAAAACCGATAAAAAGCCCGAATTGACCGATGCGGAAAAAGCGGCGAAAAAGAAGGCTGATAGGGCCAAACGTTTGGCCGAGCGCGAGGCCGAGATTCAGCATGAAACTCGAATCCTTTCCAGCGGAACCTACCTGGAAGCAGTCGAGATACGGGCCCGTAAATTCCCCGGCAAAGTGTTGGAGGACGCCGGTTTTGGCACTGTGCTGGCGGCGATGTTCTTGTTGGGTAGCTGGTTTGTGCGCTCCGGCATCATGGACAACACGGCCGCGCACTTGCCACTGTTTCGCAAACTGGCGCTCTACGGTCTGCCCATTGGTATTGGCATGGGGTTGGCTGGCAGCCTGATTGCGGTGTCCCACATCCCCGGAGACGACTACGATGGCTTCCAACTGGCGCGTGGTCTTGCGATGCTGGGCAACCTGCCGGCCTGTTTGGGTTATGTCGGCCTGGTGGTGGTCATGCTGCACAGCAACACCGTGTTTTCCAAGATCCGTGTGCTGGCACCAGCGGGGCGCATGGCCCTGACCACCTATTTGACGCAGTCGGTCATCTGCTCCCTGGTCTTCTTTGGTTACGGGCTGGGTTACTGGGGCCTGGACCGCGCCTGGCAGGTGGTGTTTGTTGCGGTGGTTTTCACCATCCAACTGGCCTTCAGCCGCTGGTGGCTGGCGCGTTACCGCTTTGGACCGCTGGAGTGGGTGTGGCGCGCGTTTACCTACCGCGAGTCGCCAGCCATGCGGCGCTAATTAGCGGGGTTGTAAAACGATGCGGCGAATCGTTTCCGCTTCGACCCGTTGGCGCGAATACAGCAAGGGAAAATATTCGCCCTTGAGCCACAGGTCGGTCAGGTCCCGGTAGTGCGGGCTGTCCGGGTCTCCGGATTGCCCCGGTGTATTGACGGCCCGCGAGTTGTCCCAGTTGCCAACATCAACGACGACCCGAAACGACGGGCCTGCCACTTGCCGGAAATCACGCGGGTCATAACTCGACATATTGGGTGTGCTGCCCCCGCCCTGTTTGGGAAACGGCCCCACATTGAACTTGGCCCGGGTCGAGCCATCCACGGCCGCAGAAAACGGATGGGTGATCAATGCGTGGTGCAATTTGCCCCACTGCCATTGCGCCGGGTCGCTACCCGACAGTTTCTCGGTGTAGCCCCAGGCCAGGTTCAAGCTGGTCAATAACACCCAGTCGCGCTTGGCCTGGGCGTCGCTGCCAAACACGGTGTGGGGTTGCTGCAAGCCGCTGAACAATGCAGTCGGGTCCGGTGGGCCCATGGTGGCCGCTGCGGTTTTGCTGAGCACCACTTCCTTGTATAAATAACCGAGATAACGCGACCACCACACTTCAAACAGGGCAGCGGCCGCCGAGTCGGTGCGTTCCACAAAATCCCAGTTGCGCAACAAAGTCAACGCCGCCTGGGTTTTGCTGTCTGGTGAGCGCAGATTGAGAAGTAATGTGACGGCCCGACGCGCCGTGAATGACAACACGTCGTTTTGCAGCCGCATGGAATCCTCCATTGACCGCTTGCCCGGCGCACCTAACACCTCGGTCAAACGGTTATACCGATCCCGGCTGGGCCACTCGAACCCGAGCTTTCTTTCACGGTAGGGATAACCTGCCGGGATGTTCATCTCGTTGGCGCTGGCGAACCAGCCTTGCGGCGGGTTGTAGCTTGACGGCAACTGGCTGCCGGGCAGGAAGCCCGCCCACTCATACCGGCCGTCACCGGGCACCGGCAACAACCCATCCCAATTGGGCCGATTCGGTGCCAGGCCACCCGGAACCCAGCCGATATTGCCCTTGGTGTCGGCATAGACCTGGTTTTCAGCCGGTGCGCCCCAGTGCGCCATGGAGCGTTTGAACTCCTGGAAATTGCTGGCAAACATGTAATCGATGCTGCCAAAGTAGGGCGCCATGCCGGGCTCAAACCAGCCGGAACGCACGGCAAACGCGCGTTGTTTACTGCCCTCGGTAAAAATGACCGGTCCATGGCGTGTAAAGCGCAACTCCACCGACACGGGCTCTGCACCTTTGACCGCAATCGACTCCCGCACAACAACAAACTTTTCCCACTGCCCCTTGTATTGGTATTCCAGCGGGTTGGCGGGGTTTGTGTCGTAGACGTAGAGGTCTTCCTGGTCAATGCCAAAAATCGTCAAACCAAATGCGATGCTGCCGTTGTGGCCTATGGAAATGCCGGGCAATGCCGGCTCGCCAGCGCCAATGACATTTAGCTGCGGCGCGTTCAGGTGGGCAATGTAGCGTAGCGAGGGGGCTAAATACGCCCGGTGCGGGTCACTGGCCAGCATGGCCCGGCCGGTGGTGGTTTTGGACGGCGCAATGACCCAGGCATTGCTGCCTTCCTGCGCGTCCAGACGCGACACTAGGCCTTGGGCCGTATCGGCCAGCGACACCGATGCGTCGGGATCGCTAGCGCTGCTGGTGGCAGTGTTGCTACCCAGTGTGGCACCCTGCGTCGCCATGTAGAAGACATTCAGCAGGTCCCTAGGCAAGCAGGGGTCCAACCCTGCCGGCATTTGGGGTTCCCAATCCGGTGACAGTTTGATACGCATCTGGTCGGTTTTGAGATCGGCGTGGCAGGCCACAAACGCCCGCGCCACCTCGGACGTCAGATTGCGCGTCAAGGCGTGGCTGCGAATCCGCACCACGTCGGCGGCCTGCCATTTCTCGGGTGTGTATGCCTGGTTGCGAAACTCCAGAGGCAGCTTGGCCGGGTCCGCCATCACTTCGTTTATGTAGGCATTGATACCGGCCACAAATCGCTCGGCAATTGCCTCTGCGTTGCGTCCATACGCCTTCCATTCCTTTTGCATGTCGCCCCGGTACAGGAACAGGCGGCTGGCCCGGTCTTGCTCGACATAGGCCGGGCCAAAAACGGATGCCAGACGCCCCAAACCGCGCCGCCGCCACAGGTCGATCTGGAACAGCCGATCCCGCGCGGCGTTGTAACCCTGGGCAAAAAAAACATCGTCCTGGCTGGCGGCATAGATGTGGGGCACCCCCCAGCGGTCAATCAGGATCTCTGCTTCCTGCTTCAAGCCCGCAACCTTGACCGTGCTGGTCTTGACCGCCGGGTTGTCTTGTGCCGCTTGTGCCGGGATTCCAAGGGCGACACCCATTGCACCCACCACACACAACACAAACACGCTCAGGCGCGGAGACAAAAAATCTGGGTGCATGGAGAAGAACAGGAGCAACGTGGAGGAAGAGGCCAGGAACGGACACAGGGGTTGATGCTAAGCCAGTTTCGTAACGCACTGGTTACCCAAACACCGGCACAGACAATGTAACCAAGTTACCATACAGACTGTCACCTTGTTACACGTCTGCCATGCCCAATCCCACGCCTTTGCACCCCACCGTCCTCGCCGTTACCGAGCGCATTCGCGAACGTAGCGCGCCCCATCGCAGTGCCTACCTAGCACAGGTAGACGCCGCCGCGAACCGCAAACCGGGCGCCGAGCGCATGGGCTGTGCCAACGTGGCCCATGCCTTTGCCGCCATGCCCAACGACGACAAGGCGCGCGTCACCGGTATCGACAAATTCCGTGTGGTGGCAGAAAAAGGCCCCAACATCGGCATCGTCAATGCCTACAACGATTTACTCTCGGCCCATGCGCCACTACAGCACTACCCCGAACTGATCAAGACGGAAGCCCGCCGACTGGGTGCCACAGCCCAAGTGGCCGGTGCTGTGCCCGCCATGTGTGACGGCGTAACCCAAGGCACACCCGGCATGGAACTGAGCCTGTTCAGCCGCGACACCATTGCCATGGCCACCGCCATTTCGCTGAGCCACGATGTGTTTGACTGCGCGCTGATGCTGGGCGTGTGCGACAAAATCGTGCCCGGCCTGTTGATTGGCGCCCTGCACTTTGGCCATCTGCCCACGGTGTTTGTGCCCGCTGGCCCCATGACCTCGGGTCTGTCCAACAACGAGAAAGCCAAGGTGCGCGAGAAAGCCGCCCAAGGTTTGGTTGGGCGCAGCGAGTTACTGGAAGCCGAGTCCGCCGCCTACCATGGCCCTGGCACCTGCACTTTCTATGGCACAGCCAACAGCAACCAGATGTTGCTGGAAGCCATGGGCCTGCATGTGCCCGGCACGGCCTTCATCAACCCTGGCGCGAACGCCCGCAACGAGCTGACGCGCGAGGCCGTGCGCACGGTCTTGGGCATTACCAAGGCCAAGAGATTTGCGCCGATAGGTCACGTCGTGGACGAACGCTGCATCGTCAACGCCATGGTCGCCCTGCTGGCCACCGGCGGCTCCACCAACCACCTGATCCATTGGGTGGCCGTGGCCCGCGCGGCGGGCATTGTCATCGACTGGAACGATTTCTCTGACCTGTCGGACGTCGTACCTTTGCTGACCCGTGTCTACCCCAATGGCAGCGCGGACGTGAACCAGTTCCAGGCGGCAGGCGGGCCGGGTTATGTGATCCGAGAACTGCTGGACGCCGGGTTTTTACACCCCGATGTGCTGACAGTGCGAGCCGGTGGTCTGCGCGAGTACACGGCCATTCCATCCACCGGTGCCGACGGCGCTTTGTTGTGGATGGACGCCGGTGCCAGCAAGGACGACACCGTGGTACGCCCGGCGAGTAGCCCCTTCAGCCCCAGCGGCGGCTTGAAGCTGCTGCAAGGCAACCTGGGCCGCAGCGTGATCAAGGTTTCCGCCGTGCCCGATGACCGCCACGTCATCGAAGCGCCCTGCCGCGTCTTTGACTCACAAGATGCGTTACACAAGGCGTTCTCTGCCGATGAACTGAATCAGGACATGGTGTGTGTGGTGCGCTGGCAGGGGCCACAAGCCAATGGCATGCCCGAATTGCACAAACTCACGCCGCCCCTGGCCGTGTTGCAAGGTAAAGGCTTCAAGGTTGCCCTGGTGACCGATGGCCGCATGAGCGGCGCGTCGGGCAAGGTACCGGCCGCCATCCACGTTTCGCCCGAGGCGGCGGTGGGCGGTCCGCTGGCCAAGGTGCTGGATGGTGACCTGATACGCGTGGACGCCATCGCTGGCACATTGCAGGTACTGGTCAATGCCGCCGAATGGGAGGCCCGCTCAGCGGCCACGCTGCCCGACGCTTTGCGAGCCGCCAATGGCGTGGGCATGGGCCGTGAGCTGTTTGCCAGCATGCGCCGCAACGCGTCGACTGCCGAAGAAGGCGCTTGCAGTTGGCTGTAACACTCGCGCACTGACTGACCACCCGGCTCCGCCCCCTTTTTGCCAAGACCCCTCCATGACTACACCAGCCCCTTTTTCCGCCCTGCAAGTCATGCAGGACGCCCCGGTAATTCCCGTCATTGTTCTGACCGACGTGGCCCACGCTGTGCCCATGGCGCGTGCACTGGTCGCCGGTGGTGTGCGTATGCTGGAAGTGACACTGCGCACACCCCAAGCCCTGGCCTGTATCGAAGCCATTGCCAAGGCCGTACCCGAGGCAGTGGTGGGCGCTGGCACGGTGCGCTCCAGGGCCGACGCCCAAGCCGCAGCACAAGCCGGAGCGCGTTTTGCGGTAAGCCCCGGTTACACCAGCGCCGTTGGCCAGGCCTGCCGCGACGCCGGTTTGGCGCTGTTGCCCGGTGTCGCCACCGGCAGCGAAATCATGATGGCCCAGGAAGACGGCTTTACCGAACTGAAATTTTTCCCCGCCATGCAAGCCGGCGGACCGGCCCTGCTCAAGGCCTGGAGCGGCCCGTTTTTTGACATCCGCTTCTGCCCCACCGGTGGTGTCACGCTGAGCAATGCACCAGATTTACTGGCGCTGCCCAATGTGGTCTGTGTGGGTGGTTCCTGGCTGGTGCCTGCCGATGCGTTGGCCCAGGGCGACTGGGCGCGCATCACGCAATTGGCCCGGGATACGCAGAAGTTACAAGGCAAATAGGGCTCCAGCCCTCGTAGGATAGGCGTAAGGCGCTACTAATAAGTCGGACCTGCAAAACTCAAATGGTAGGAGTTTCCAGGGTGCATGATTGAAACAGAACCCTTGCGTGCAATTTCTTGACCCCGCCGTTGGAGGCTATGGGCTCCTTCTTTTTGCGCGCGAAATACAGGTGGGGGCGTAATCAGCGCAATCAGGACTCAAGTCCCGATATCCCTGCCTTAACCAAGATGTCGTGCACCAGCTCAAGTCGTACAAGTGGGTTCTCCAATGCCATTAGCCTCTGTTTGAGCTCCAGCGGCAGTTGCAATAGCTCACACCAGCGATTGGCTACCCAACCACATTCGTCTAACCGGTAGGGTTTGCCAAAGGGCAGCTGTTCTGGCTGAATTCCCTTAGCCTGCAGGCTTTGGATGATCTGTCCGAGTGAGTTGGCGGTCACCTGCAGGTCTTTCGGGATATTGACTGGGGTGTCTGGCGAAAGCAAATCAACATCACCGACCCAAAGCCCATATTTGAGCTTTTCGCGCTTGATGATGCGGATACGTTGGCTGCCCAGGCATTGAACTATGATCAGTCCCGCTTGGGGTCGTGAGAGCGAGGTGATGGTGGCCAGCGTCCCCACATCGTTGAATACCTCGTGCGCGAAGGCGTCTCCGCTGGGGGCCGAGGTGTCCTCCGCACTTTTTTTCAATTGCCTGACTTCCGATCCATGGGTCAGTGCTACCACTCCAAACGGTGTGCCGTTTTTGTGGCACTTTCCAATCATGTCCAAGTAGCGGACTTCAAATATTCGCAATGGCAGCACGCCGTTGGGGTGGAGCACCGTTCCCAGCGGAAACAGCGGCAACGATTGAAGTAGGAGTGACTCGGACATATCCTTTAAAGGGCGGTCTTTTCAAACCGCGCCAAAAGCCCCGCGTTTTGCCCAGACCACAGATCCAGCGAGCTTGGATCCTTGGCCTGAAGCCAGTTCAAAAAAGCGACCGCCAATTGGCGCGTTGCCACCTTCACCTTGGGGTTGAGCGCTGCACCCCCCGTACCCATGCGGTCGGTAAAAATGCTGTGCGATCCATCCTTAAATACCGCCAAAATCTTGGCAGCTTGCGTGGAAGCGCCGGTGGCTTGGTATAACGCCAATCGGTCGTCCACGCCGGAGTTGTAGCCTGGAATTTGAATATCGTCCGCCATGGCCGTGATGTGTAGTGTGGGCACGTCTATTTCGGACACAATTTTCAGCGGATCGCCCAAACCGTAAAACGGGGGAGCGGAGATCAAGATAGCAGCACTAAATCGTGGATCTTTGACCCAGACGGTGCGACCTTTCATATCGACTTTGGCACCAGCCAGCAGCATCGTCGTGTTGGCACCGTAGGAATGACCTGCTGCCACAAGGCGTTGGACATTGATGACTTTGCCAACCGGATCGACCAGTAGACGGTCGAGGGCGAATTTAACATCTTGCACGCGGTTCAACGCCTCTGCATCTTGAGCGGCATCCGATAACCGGGAAACAAGGGCCAGCGGGTTGCCTCGCCAGATTTGGCGGTCGCTGCCCACGTGCTGCACGTGCAGGCTGGCATACCCGTGTGCCGCGAAATAGCGCCCCAGGTAGCTATAACCGTCCTTTGAGCCACCAATGCCGTGAGAGAAAACGACCATCGGCACCGCGCTTGTCTTGAGTGGCTCCACAGGCAGGTACAGCTTGGCGGGAACTTCGCGATCTCGGGCTGCGTCCTTCCATTGAAAGTTTTGCGTCGTGAAAAGTGCTGGATCAACCGAAACCGCTTTTGCAGCCGCGGCCGCTGTTTCTGCTTGGGGCGCGGCCTCAACGGTCGCTGATCGAGCTGCCTGTGTGAAAACTGCCCCAAAGCTAAGTAAACCCACCCCAACCCATCGTTGGAACGCGGGTGTGACGCGCGAGATGAATCGTGACAAACGTTGTGCCTGAGCTGCTTGTTGTGAATGTGTCGGGTTCATGTAATTAAGTTTGCCCGCTTACCGCGTCCGAGGCCCAGCAGCGTCGTTATGGGCCTCAAATTCGTCAGGACAATGGACAAGGCCGAAGCGCTGACCTGCTGTGTGGAGCTTTATCTTTCGTCGTTGGCATTTAGTCATTCAGGCAGTGGCTTTTTTCTGACTCAACCCAAGGGGTATTCTTGAAACCCGGAGAGATTCTGGGGAGTATCCCCAGCCATGCAATACTTCATCACGCAAGTTCCAGTTTTTCGTTTTTCCGAGCAATTTGCCGACCTATGAAGAAAATTTTTTGGCTTCTGATGCCTATTGCCGTGCAGGCGCAAACCGTAAAAACCGAAGTTGTTGCGCAGGGCTTTGATAGCCCTTGGGCCATGGCCGCGCTTCCAGGCGGTGAATGGCTGGTCACCGAAAGGCCGGGCGCTCTGCGCAAGATTGACGCCAACGGCAAGGTCAGCGCGCCGCTGCGGGGCCTCCCCAAGATCGACGCCGGTGGCCAGGGCGGTTTGCTGGACCTCGTGCTGGACAGTGGTTTCGCCAGCAACCGTCAGCTCTACTTCTGCTTCACCGAGGCCGGCGCTGGCGGCAATGGCACCGCGCTGGCCAAGGCGCGCTTGAATGGCGAGGGCACGGCGTTGGAGCAGGTGCAGGTGATATTCCGGCAGTTGCCCAAAATGGCTGGCCGGCATCATTTCGGATGCCGCATCGCCGAGAGCAGAGATGGCAGCCTGTTCATGACCTTGGGGGAACGCTTCAGCGCCATGCAACGCGCACAGCAACTCGACAACCATTTGGGCAAGATTGTTCGCGTCACCAAGGAAGGCCGGGCCCCTGTGGACAACCCTTTCACCCAGACCCCAGGTGCATTGCCCGAGATCTACAGCTATGGCCACCGCAACCCGCAGGGTTTGGTGCTCGATGCAAAAGGCCAACTCTGGGCCCATGAGCACGGACCACAGGGCGGCGACGAGTTGAACCTCGTGCAAGCCGGCAAGAACTACGGGTGGCCTGTGATCACCTACGGTGAGAACTACGGGGGCGGCAAGATAGGCGACGGCATCACGGCCAAGGAAGGCCTCGTACAGCCCCATGTGTATTGGGTACCGTCGATCGCGCCTTCGGGCCTGGCGCAACTCAGCAGCAAGGCCTATGGTGAAGCCTGGCAGGGCAGTTACTTTCTGGGTTCTCTAAAGTTTCGTTACCTGGAGCGCGTTCAGTTCGAGGATGGCCGGGCTGTCACGCAGCAAAAGCTGCTCGAAAACACAGGCCGCCTGCGCGACGTGCGCCAAGGCACCGATGGCCTGTTGTATGTGTTGACCGAAAACGAGCCGGCGCAACTATTGCGCCTGCGGCCCAGCCCTTGATCGGGGCCGTGCTGCTGGGGGCTTCAACTACCGCCGGCCTGCCCCCGGTGCTGGTGCAGGGGCGTGCCGACTGGCTTGCCAGCGCACCCGGAGTCTTTGCAGCCGAGCGTGGCAATTTGGCGCAGGACACGCAGCTGTCGATTCGGGGTTTCGGTGCCCGCACCTCGTTTGGCGTGCGAGGCGTGCGGCCCTTTTAGCGCTCTTTACGGCAGCAATAGCGGTGGAGTACTGGCCTTTTCAACACGCCCTGCGAGTGGAATCGAGCCGCTACGTGTCGGTGTCCAAGCCGGGTCTTTTGGCGAGCGGCTGCTGCGCTTACAAACAGACCATCTGCTTGGCAACTCTGCACTGCGCGTGGATGCTAGCGCTTTGCAGCAAGACGGGTGGCGACCGCAGGCGGCCGCAGACCGGAATTTGCTGGACTTGCGCCTGGATCACCGTGACGTGCGTCTGAGCTTCAATGCGCTGCAACAAAGTGCGAGAGACCCTCAGGGGCTGAGCCGCGCGCAATGGGATCAGGCCCCCCTCAGCACGTCGGTGCAAGCCTTGTCCTTCAATACCCGCAAGAAGACAGACCAATGGCAGCTCGGTGCCAGCTGGAGCGTCGGCAATGCATGGTTTGGCCAGCGCGAAGTCCGGCAGTGGCAATCGATTCCAGTGAATTTGCAGGCGGTTGAAAGTCATCCCGGTGGAGTCATAGATCTGGCTCGCAACTTCGCCGGGCTGGATGTACGGACACGCAGCACGATAGGCAGTTCCACCGCAGTTTTTGGGTTGGCTGTGGAGGGGCAGTGGGATCAGCGCAAGGGCTTCGAGAACTTCATCGGCTCGCAACTGGGCCTCACGGGTGCATTGCGCCGCGACGAAAGTAACCAAGCGCTTGGGCTAGATTTTTATGCGCAGCTGCGTCAACCACTGAATGTTTCCACCACCCTGCATGCAGGGCTGCGCGTCAGCCGGTTACAGATGCGCAATCAAGATCAATTCCTTGGCAATGGTGACGACAGCGGGCTGCGACATTTCAGTACCTTAAGCCCGATTCTGGGCCTGACGCACCGCCTGAGTGGTGGCTGGCACCTCTACGCCAACGCCGGCAGCGCACATGAAACGCCAACCTTGAACGAGCTCGCCTACGGCAGCGATGGCAGCAGCGGCCTCAATTCCACACTGCAGGCACAGCATAGCGGCCAACTTGAGATAGGTGTGCGCTGTAACGGTTTGGAACTCAGCGCATTAACCGCCCGCAGCCGCAATGAGATCATAGCGCTGGGCAGCGTCGGTGGGCGCGCCCGCTTTGGCAATGCCGATGGCATTCGTCGCGCTGGAGCAGAACTGTCATGGCAGCAAAACATCAACGCCGCATGGGATCTGCAGCTGGCCCTCACAGCGCTGCACGCACGGTTGAGCGATGGCTCGGTGTTGCCGGGAGCACCGCAGCAGCAGGTCCTTGCCGCGCTCGGCTGGCAAGCTGCCGGCTGGCGCGCTCAGGTAAAGCTGCAGGCGCAGAGCGAGCTGTGGGCCGATGCAAGCAACGCAGCGCCCGGCTTTGGCCTAATGAGCTTCGCGCTACAGCATGAGGGCCGCAATACGTCAGGACCTTGGCATCTGCGGCTGGCGCTGGACAATCTGTTTGACCGGCGCCATGCCGCCAGCGTTATCGTGGCAGAACGCAATGGTCGATTTCTAGAACCCGGCGCACCGCGCCGATTGCAACTCGGATTTAGCCAGGGATTTCGATGAGTCCTGCCACATGCCAAAGCCCTGCGTGGCCCTTTGAAGCCTCTGTCGGTGCTACATCACTCTGGCCATCGCTTTGGCCGGGTTGATGAGAGTGCGGCGGCCATCAGCAGTTTTCTCCGCGGTTTCGCGGATGATCGCGATCACTTCAGTTGGCTTTAGCCCCGGCTTGGCCGCCAAAAGCTTTGCAGCCAGATTGGCCACATTGGGCGACGCCATGGACGTTCCCGACAGGGCGACGCGAGAGCCACCCGGCAGGAAGCTTTCCACTTGGTAGCCATTGGCGTGCACTGCGACGGTAGGCCCGTAGCTGGTGAACGGTGCTTCGTCGCCCGCTTTGTCGACCGCACCCACGGTCAAGAGGTTAGGCAAGACGATGCTGGACGGGATGAACTCGCCGAAGCTGGAGTCGGAATTGCTGTTCCCTGCGGCAGTGATAAACAGGATCTCGGGTGCGCTCGCAAAGGCATTCTGCAGGGCTTTCTTTTCAATCTCAAAGTAGGTACGGGCCAGCTTCTGACGATCTTCGACAGTTTTACCCATACCGCACTTCTCCAGCGCCTCTTCACCGTCTTTTACGCTGCCGCCCCAGCTCATATTAACGACCCGTACCTTGTGCTTCTTGAAGTAGTCCACAAAGGACTGGTGCGCCTTAGCACCCCGTCGCGCCAACTCCAGACTCGGGCAGGGGTCGGGCTGCAACTTGTAGTCAAAGGAAATGCGTGCCGTGAGCAGACGCGCCCATGGGTTGCCTGCCGCGGTAATGCCGGCAACATGGGTGCCGTGCACATAGTTACCGCTCAGTCCAAGCTGCTCGATTGCGGGTTTGAATTCGTCGGGTTTGAGTGCCGACATGAATTGTTTGACGTCGCTTGCTTCTGGGCTATCGATGTTGGACTGCAAATCGGAGAATCCCTTGGTGCGTCCCAACATCTCGGGCAACTTGGGCAGCAGCGCTGAAGGAATAGGAAACATTTCTCCCGTGGTCGGGCGCGAAGTCAGATCAAACGCCACCACAGCCGGCTTGCCCTTGGCGTCCAACAAAATCTGTCTCGGGAACAGTTTGGTGTCGACGCCACTGTCCCACACGGCAACATGGACTGGCTTGAAAGCGCCTGTAACCGGCAGTGTCACCTCGCGGGCAGCCCAGATATCAGCCTTCTCCACTTTGTTGGCATCGAGGTAGGCTGAGTAGGTCTGAATCAGTGTCTGCTTCAAAGGAATCGCTGTCTCAATAGCATAGCGGGCATTCACAAGACCGGGTGCAAAGTCAGAGCTGAGTGAGCCGGTTTTGTCCAGCGTGGCCTGCAGCACCTCTTTAATCCCCCCGAATATGCGACCTTCACCCAGAGTCTCCGCACTGGCCTTGAAACTTTTGATATCGTTGGCAATGACGTTGTAGGGGTAACCATCGAGTTCTTTGCGGATTGCTTTGCTCACTGCCGCAAAGTAGGCTGGCGTATTCACACCCCCTGTTTCTTTGGCAGCTGCCACCATGGCGCGCAAGCGCAGCCCGGACAACAACTTGTCGGCCGGCTTTTCCTCCAGAGCCCGCATGGCCTCCGCGCTGGCCAGTGCCGCGTCATATTGACCGGCCAGATAATTCAACTGCGTCAGTGACCCCAAGTACTGGCGCTGCGATGCTTTGTCGGCGATGTCGTAACTGGCCAGAACCGACTCCATGTCTTCACGGATTTTGGCCGTCACCTGATTGAAGGTGGCCTTGTCGCGCACCACGGTCTCCAGCGGCTGGGTGATGACGTAGCTAAACCGGGGAATGTCGGCTTGTTTGTCAATTCGAATCTTGTCGGCCGCCAACAATGGCATTGCCAGAGATAGGGACAGGGCCATAACGGAAGGCTTGAGCGCGCCGCGCAATACAGACAAACGTGACATGAAATCTCCAAAAAGAATGTGGGTTGACCCGAATGAGGCGAGAAAAATGACGACTAGGCATTCCAAACACACGAAACCCAGTATCGCAGGGACTGGCCCAAGCCGACGAACAGGCCAGCCATCGCACTTGAATTGCGAGTGTCCGTTACCCCACTGCGACCCACGGTGCCCACGAACCGGGATCTGCTGTTTTGGACCCAGCCGCAACGTGACGCTGCATTTCGCGCCTTGGACAAACTTCCAATCCTGGCGAAGTCGCGCGTCATTGCGGCGGGCAGCAGGCCATCGCCTTTGCCGCAGGGGCCTGCGCTTTAGCTCAGTGTTACAGTACCGGCGAGACCAACCTGGTGGGCATTTTGCTCACCCAGGCCACCAAAAAACCGCTGGCAGACTACCTGTCCGAGAAGATCTGGGTTCCCGCAGGCATGGAGCAGCAGGCGAGCTGGATTCTGAGCAAAACCGGCAAGGAGATCAGCGGTTGATGCATCCAGGCGGTGTCGTGGGATTTTGCGCGTTTTGGACAATTCATCCTCAACGGTGCTGCAGTCAACGGGTAAAGCATCGTGCCTGACGGCTGGCTGGCGCAAGCCACCAACGCGCGCGCCAGCATCGGCCAGGGCATTTTTATCGACCCCAATCGCAAGCTGGTGATCGCCTCCAACGCCAACTGGGCGGGTGGCGCCACTGACCGCGGTACCAGTGCATCGCGGGAGGCGTTCTATCGGGCGGTGCAGAAGTAAGTTGATGGCGAGGCCGCTACGGTGCAAGGTCCAGGGCCTGCGCGCTAATGCCGTGATTGGCTTGGTCGCCTCGAGGCCCAATCTTTAAGACTCGTTCCACTCAGTGACACCTGGGAGTCGGGTGAAAGCACGCCACAAGTCCCAAATCCGCCTTTGGCCACCTGACCGCCGTATTCAATCCGGGTCACGTGAAGGCCTGAAAGGGAGTCAGCCGCAAGCATCACAGCATTTGCAGCGTCAAACCCTGGATGGCCGGACTTCGGTGACCCCCGCACAAACAAACGACTGATTGGCGGCCAAGAAGTCCCACTGTTCAATTTGACAGCAACCCGAGGGTGAATCCTTGCCCCAACGCAGCAGGTTCACGGTATTCGGCGCCCCTTTTCGCACCCGCGAAGAAACCGCCGTCCCGGCCTGTACTGCCCACATCGGACGGGCCAGTGGTTGCAATGCCTTCACATATGGCAGGTGGATGTGTCCGCCCATCACCAAGTCGACACCCGCTGTGGACCACCGCTGAAGCGCGGCAGCGTACCCGCGCAACTGGTTTTTCACATCTTCGGCGCGCGTCACAGCTACGGGCTGGTGCACCACCACGACGCGCAACTGCGCGTCCATGGCTTCCCCGATGATCCGTGCGACACGTTCGATCTGAATTGCGGACACCTCGCCATTTTTGTGCCGCCAGGCGCGGGTGGTATTCACACATACCACCATCAGTTCGGTCGAGGAATACACGGGTTCCAGATCCGAGCCGAAGGCTGCAATGTGTCCGGCGTAGGGGCTGCGTATGCGCGCCCATAAATCGAAAAGCGGGATGTCATGGTTTCCTGGAATGGCCAGCAGGGGCAAACCGAGGCGGTCCACAAAGGCGCGAGCCGCCTTGAACTCCGCTGGCCGCGCGCGTTGCGTGATGTCGCCCGAGAGCACGAGCAGTTCAGGCCGTTGTTGCTGGGCCAGCTTAACCAGTGCTTCAACGACGTAAGGCTGCTCAGTACCAAAATGCGTGTCCGAGACCTGTAGCACGATGCTCATCCCGCGTTTCCTTCGGTGCGGACTGAAAAGTCAATCGCTGTGTCAACGCCGTGCGGCTTTAGCAAGTAAAGGGGTTTGGTGAGCACCCGAAAATTGAGCGGCGCGCGCATCCTTGTAACTTCACCGTCGAAGGCCACCTTGACCCCACGGCGGCCAGGCGCGAGCGTAGGCCTTACCAGCATACGTTCAAACTCGAAATGTTCAACGTTTTGCGCTTCGCCGAGTGTGCCCATGGCACCGTGAAGCATTAGCCGGATCATTGCTAGCGTGCCGAGGGGGCGCAGCATGACTGCGGTAATATGTCCCTCATCCAGTGCGTGTGACGGGCCTCCTTCGGGCTGAACGCCCACCTCCTCAAGCTGCAACCGGTTGTTGCCTACGAACAGCGTGAGTGTTTTAACCTCACGAACCACAGTGCCCTGTTCTATGGACAGACGCAGCTTCCTTTGTGCGCGCAGCAGCGTGACAGTTGCCGCCCAAAATGCCACCCAACGACTGCGTCCGAAGCGCGCTTTGTACGCTTCCCGTTCTTCCAGCAGTTCGGGGTACAGACCCATGCTCGCGTTGACCAGGAACACGCGCTCATTGACGGCAGCCACTTGCACCGGTGAAGGCGTCCAGCCGAGCAACAGCCGCACGGCCTCAGCTGAGTCGGCAGGAATGCCGTGGGTGCGAGCGAAGTAGTTGAAGGTACCCTGCGGCACCACACCCATAACGCAACCTATAGAGTGCGCGGACTGTGCCACCGTGTTGACGGTGCCGTCGCCGCCAACGGCCACTACGGCTGTGCGGGTCTCTTTTGCCAGTTTCGCGGCCCCTTGCGCCACGATCGGCAATTCATCGGGGCGGCTGAACAAAACTTCCCCGCGCCGTCCGGCCAAACGCAATGCGCCCTCGATGACTTCGCGCTTGGTTTCTGCGTCACTGCTTCCCGCAGCCGCATTGATGACGAACTGAAGCGGTGATACAGGATCAATTTCAGGACAATTATCCACAGAGCCAGTTGTTTGTGAAAACCGATCCGACGAGCTTGGTTTGAACCAGGGAGTCGGCTGCGAACCCCAGAGGGACGGCATTTGCGCTTCGCGTGTTGGACATAGGATTGGTTTTTGGGTGGGTCAAGTGCCAAAGAGCTCTGCGGGTCGGACCTTGTTCCCGAAGAAAGGTTCAGACAAAACGCCTTCTTTCTTTGCCATACCCGGACTGAATGACCACGTTCGGTTCAGCAGCGCCGAGCGAGTATAGGCAACGATTGCGTCTGATACCTCCGCCTGGGCCTATGTTTTGGACTCCGCTACACGTGGCAGGCTGGTTTCGCCGTCCAAAATGACCAATTGCTGGACTTTTTTTCGTCCGGAAAAGGGTGCGAGCAAGGCTGTGTGTGACACCGTACTGACTCGGCAAGGCCCTTGCATCACAGTGAAGCTTTAGGAATCGATGGGCTCTGGCCTGCTGTCGCAGGTTGAAACAGAATCCAATAAGTGTCCCGCGCAAGTCCTTTTGTTCAATCTCTGGAGCACACAATGAACGCCGCCCCTTCCTCAAGCTTAAGTTACCAAACGCCTAGCAGAAGCGTTGCGCCTACTGCTATGCCGGACACGCGCAGTTTCATTGCGGCTGCATGGGGGGCAAATCCCGATATTGCCGGTACCATAGGCAGCCCGCCCATCCAAATGCCGGTTCCGGAGAGTCCGACCCCCTTGCCACCGGAGATGCCGCAACCCGTGCTGCCAATCACAGAGCCATCTCCCACGGAAAATCCCATTCCCGTGCGAGAGCCACCTTCCACGCTCCCACCCCAGTACTAGCCAGGTGTTGCATTTGCGCCATGACCGTGCTAATACAACGCACAGCTCACTGCCAATGTGGTCACCCCATTTTTTTTCGCAACCATCTGTGTTTGCATTGTGGTCGTGCGCTGGGCTTCGACCCCGACCAGGCCACGATCATGTCCCTGGAGGCCGGGGACGAAGACAGTCATGTTGCCACTTGGCGTGGGGCAGGAGCAAGCGTTGCCGGCCGGGTCTATCGGCGTTGCGCCAACTTCAGCCTGGCGCCTCAATGTAACTGGCTAGTCCTGCAATCCGAGGGGGTACACCAAGAACTATGCCGTTGCTGCCGGCTGAACCGTACGGTCCCCGACCAAAGTATTGCGGCCAACGCCCTTCTGTGGAATAAGGTCGAAATTGCCAAGCGCAGACTGGTCTCTTCGCTGATCGCCTTGGGTTTGCCGGTGGCTTCACGTGTCAGCGAAGACACACAGCAGGGCTTGGCCTTTGACCTCTTGGTGGGTGCGGAGCCCGCGGCGATTACCACGGGCCATGAGCAAGGCATCATTACGATCAATGTCACTGAGGCCGACGATGTGACTCGCGAAACCATCCGCAATGCCATGAATGAGCCTTATAGGACTTTGCTGGGGCATGTGCGCCATGAGTCCGGCCACTACTACTGGGGTCGGCTGTTGGATGGCAGCCGTTGGCATGACCCCTTCCGGATGCTCTTTGGCGACGAGCGACAAGATTACACAACCGCGCTGCAACATTACTACTGCCACGGTCCCGCCTTGGACTGGGAGAACACCTGCGTCAGCGCTTATGCCAGCGCCCATCCCTGGGAAGACTGGGCGGAGACCTGGGCGCACTACCTGCACATGGTGGACACTCTGGACACTGCCACTGGCTTCGGAATCGCCGACAACCATTTGAGTTTGCTGCAGGATCCATTTGACGAGAGCGTGCTCTGTTGCAACGATCAAGAACAGGTTCGACCGGATCAGAAGTTCCTGTCCTTCGTTAACAGATGGTCGGGGCTCACCAGTGTGCTGAACGAGTTCTCGCTGGGCATGGGCCTACCTGATTTTTATCCCTTTGTTCTCAGCAGTGGTGCGGTTACCAAGTTGCACTTTGTGCACCGATTCATCGAAGCGTTCTCCGACTCAACTACCCCTCCTGCAGCAGCGACATAGTGGAGCCACACTTGGCGTCAACGTGCCTTCTGCCTGACCCTTTGCGCCCCCATATCGTCCCAGGACGCAACGATGTCATCTAGTCCCAGTCGACAATCCGCGAACCTTGGTTTCCATCCAGGCACTCGGGGGCTTGGGGCGCCAGGGGGCATCGCCAGCGCCGTTTGCTGCATGTGTTCCTCACGAATAAAAACGTGGGCAAGCGGCCTCAACCACAGCGGCAGGTGCATTGGGCTGGCTCGGCCAACCCGCTGGGCGAATGCATCCATCATGCGAGTGAAGGAAACCGGCATGCCGTCAGTGGCGTAGAAGGTCTTTCCAGCGTTGCTGGGAGTAGCTGCAAGCAACAGGGCTGTTACGGCGTCGGCTTGGTGCAGGTGGTACTGCGGCGCCCGCGGCTGCCCTGACCAGTAGGGCCTCCCAAGACGAAAAGCGCGTCGATAGGCGCGCAGGTCTGCGCTGTCGGGTCCATAGAGGTAGCCCAGCCGCACCACGCAAGCTGGCAACGGCCCACGCAAGACCAGCTCTTCGCAAGCGAGTATGGCTTGTACAGATTCGCGCAACGGCTCCTTTGGACGTACCTGTCGCTCAAAAGCGTGCACGAAGGCAAAGCTGGCGTGGACCAGCATGGACGCTTCACCCACTTGCGCCTCGCGCACGGCGCGACGTGCGCCGGCCAGCGCCCGCTGGGGAAAGTCTTTCCAAGCATGGCCATCGTGCAGCAGGCTATTTGCCTGTTGGCCCACAAGGTTGAAGTGGATGTTTTGGGTTGCGCCCTCAACAACGCTCGGCGCAAAGATGCTACCCAGCTCGCTGTGGAGGCCGGTGATGTTGGACTTCATGGGATGACAAAACCTTGATGCTTTCAGAAGAGCACCGCTAGAACCCACGATAAAGAGTCCGGCGAAGTCAGTCTGTTCGGTGTCCGACAGACCATCGACTCCCGACTTGCCACAGTGCAGGTTTAGAAGCCGTCACATCAACCTGAGAAAGCACCATGTTTCAATCACGCGAAGGTCAACCCGTTCCCGAAGTAACGTTTTCGATTCGGGCCAACGATGTCTGGCAAAAAATCAGCAGCGATGAGGTATTCAAGGGAAAAACAGTGGTGTTGTTCGCACTGCCTGGCGCCTTTACGCCCACGTGCTCGAGCCAGCACTTGCCGCGCTACAACGAGTTGGCTGGTGTGTTGAAAGCCAATGGCGTGGACAGCGTGGTCTGCCTCGCTGTCAACGACCCCTTCGTGATGGAAACCTGGCGGGAAGAGCAGAACGCCGATGGAATAGATTTCCTGCCCGACGGTAGTGGTGAGTTCAGCGCCGGCATGGGCATGTTGGTCGACAAATCGGAGCTTGGTATGGGCCAGCGCAGCTGGCGCTACTCCATGTTGGTGAAAGACCGGCAGATCGAAAAAATGTTCATTGAAGCGCAAGAGCCCGGTGACCCCGCCAAAGTGTCCGACGCCGACACCATGCTGCACTACATCAACCCCAATGCGAGCGGCCCGCCACGCATCACCTTTTTTGCAAAGCCCGGTTGCCAGCACTGCGCTCGCGTACGCAAGATGCTGCAGGCCAAGGACTTTCGTTTTGAGGAAATCGCGATCGGGAAGCACGGCATCAGCTACAGCTCATTGCAGGCAGTGACCGGACGCGGCACAACGCCACAGGTATACATTGATGGTCGGCACATAGGTGGCGCAGACGAGCTTACAACATGGCTGGCCTGACCCCTGCGGGCGGGGCAAGTGACCGCATACACCTTTGGAGCATATTCCCATGACACCCATTGAAGTGAAGGTCGCCATCATTGGGGCCGGCACCGCAGGAATGGGCGCGTATCGGGCGGCCCGGGCACATACAAGCTCCATTGTTCTCATCGAGGGCGGCAGCTACGGAACCACCTGCGCCCGCGTCGGTTGCATGCCAAGCAAGCTTCTGATCGCTGCAGCTGAGGTGGCACATAAGGCGCGGCGTACAGATCCGTTCGGGGTGCGCGTGGATGGTGTGCGTATTGACGGTGTTGCGGTCATGCTGAGGGTACAACGCGAGCGTGATCGCTTTGTCGGGTCCGTACTGGAATCGATTGAAGCCATCGCACCGGCTGAACGCCTCGCGGCCAAGGTCCGGTTTCAAAGCCCCACGATTCTTGTAGCTGCCGATGGCCAGACTATTCACGCTGAACGCATCGTCATCGCCACGGGCAGCACTCCCGTGGTGGTGCCGGTCTTGAAAGGTTTGCGCGCGCGCCTGCTGACGAATGAAAATCTGTTCGAATTGCCCACATTGCCTCAGAGCCTGGCCGTGTTCGGTCCCGGTGTGCTGGGGATGGAACTGGCCCAAGCCATGAGCCGCCTGGGCGTGCACGTCAAGGTGTTCGGCGTGGGTGGCGGCATTGCCGGCATCCATGACCCGGAAATCCGCGCCTGTGCCCAGCAGACCTTTAATACAGAGTTCTATCTGGATGCGTCGGCCCAGGTGGCGTCGGTTGTAGAGGAACCCTCGGGCGTTCAAGTTCGTTACCGCAGCAATGCGGGCGACTGGCAGACCGAAGTGTTCGACTATGTGCTAGCGGCGACCGGCCGTGTGCCTGATCTTGCTGCACTGGATTTGCCGGCCACCCAGCTGCCCTTGAATGAACGCGGGGTCCCGCTGTTTGACCGATTTACGCAGCAGTGCGGCAGCAGCACCCTTTTCATGGCGGGCGACGCCAGCAACGACATTCCTCTGCTGCACGAGGCCGCCGACCAGGGTCGCATTGCAGGCGAGAATGCCGCTCGTTATCCCGACGTCCGCTCCTGCTTGCGCCGCACGCCGTTGTCAGTTGTGTTCACCGACCCGCAGGTGGCGTCCGCGGGCTTCAACCTGAAGCAACTCAACCAGCACTATGCGGGTCGCTTTGCTGTTGGGCGTGTGTCCTTCGAGGACCAGGGACGCAGCCGAGTCATGTTGCGCAACACCGGGATTCTTAAAGTCTATGGTGAGATCGGCAGCGGCTTGTTTCTGGGGGCCGAAATGTTCGGGCCGGCAGCCGAACACATAGCGCACTTGCTGGCCTGGTCAGCCCAACAGCGCATGACGGTTGCCGCCATGCTGGAAATGCCCTTTTACCATCCGGTCATTGAAGAGGGCGTGCGCAGCGCTCTGCGCGATCTTGGCCATCAGTTGCAAACCGGAACAGCCGTCTTTGATCGGGATTTGGATTGCGGACCAGGCGCTTAGTTCGCAGAGCCTGGAAGTAGCTTTATCGCTTGCTTCTGCAGATAAGTTCTGCGCGTCAAATTCTGGGCTCTGGCGAAAACGCTGATGGAGTGGAAGTCGCTTGGTTGTCGCGATTGCGTCTGTGCGCTAGTGCACAGTGCAATTGCGGGAAATGTGAAAGACTTTGTACTACGTGGTTATCATCGCCATGCACAGTTTCCAACGACCGAAACTCGCAGCGTATTCACGCTGGATTTCCCAGCACTCAACTGGGTTTTGACGATCATGCAGATAGCTATACATTTCGACCTGTTGCAAGCCAGTTTCAATGATTAAGTGCTCCTTGCCCTATTTTTTGAACCAGGCCAATGCCGCCTCCATAGCAATGGCAATGGTGTGTCTGACTGCCGCGTCTGGTGTGGCAGCGCAGCAGTCCTCCAATGACGCTACGCCCGCTCAAAATGTGGATATAGAAACATCCGTAGAGTCCGCGCGCTCAGCGGCGCGAGCCGCCGCCATTTGGCTGGCCAGCGGCGTGGATAGCTGGTTTGGAGACAAGCCCTTTGGCGAAGGCGGTGAGGTCAGCGATGGAGAACTCAATGTAAAGTTTTACAGCCGCCAAGACCAGAAAACAGACTATTCCGTCACATTCAACGCACGCTTCAAGTTGCCCAACTTGGAGTCACAGACTTACCTGTTTACCGGGCGTGACACTATCGCCGATGTGGTCAAGGATAGGCCCGCCGTTTTTGCCGCCAAACAGCGGTTGTTGCAGCGCAATTCCACACTGGACACTACATTTTTTGCCGGGTTTGGCCGGGGGGTGGGTGATGCAGTCGATGCGCGTATTGGATTTCAGGGTGGCTTAAAGCTGTTTTCACAGGTCCGCTACCGCAAGGGATGGATGCCCACGACAGACGATACTGTTGATCTCACCCAAACGGTATTTCTGACTCAGGCAGACCGTCTCGGATCTTCTACGGTCGTGTCCTACCAACACCAGTTTTCTCCGACCCTGGTGGGTCGTTGGCTCAATGCCGTAATCGTGACCCAAGCCGAACCCGATGCGGAGTGGAATGGCAGCTTGGGTGTCTTTAAGTCAATGGGGCAACAGCGGCTCCTTTCGCTTGAGGTTCTGGCAAGTGCCAAGCAGAACACAGGCCTGTCATTGACGGACTACGGTTTGCAAATGCGTTGGGAACAGCCGGTGCTCAACAACAAGTTGCTGGGCGAAATTGTTTTTGGGCATTTTTGGCCTCAATCACTGAATGCTGATGATCGGTCTACGGCTTGGGCGATAGGTACCGGGTTGAAGATGAAGTTCTGAATTTTTCCAAGCAGCTGGCTCCATTTGCGACGATTCTCTGTGCGCTACCGGACAGACCCAACCCTTGTGCACACGTAGGCTTGAAGATTCGATGGACCCAATTGCGCAAAGGACAACTCCATGTACGGCTTCACAACCACTCTCACCGGCGTTAGCTTCGAACAGGCTCTGTCCAGGACTATCGAGGCTCTGAAGAACGAAGGTTTTGGAGTCTTGAGCGATATTGATGTTCGTGGCGCAATGAAGGACAAGCTTGGCGTCGAGATGCAGCCCTATCGCATCCTCGGCGCATGCAATCCAGCATTGGCACATCAGGCGCTGCAGGCGGTACCGGATATTGGGTTGTTGCTGCCATGCAATGTGATTGTTCGCCAGGAGACGGCTGAGCGCATTGTGGTCGGTTTTCTGGATCCCCAGATCATGGTGGGCCTGGTCGGCAAGCCTGAAGTCCAAGCCGTTGCAGACGCCGCCGAGCGGCTCCTGCGCAGTGCGTGCGCCCGCCTGTCCGACAACGAGGCGTCCGTCAGCGCTACGTGATGCCACCGTTGCCGCTGGCCCTCAGCGCGTTGGCCCTGTGCTGGATCCTGCTGCCGTTCTACGGCGCGATCATGTGGGCGCTGATCATCGCGATGTTGTTTGTTCCGGTCTATCGACTGCTGTTACCGCGGGTGAAGCAGCGCCGCAATGTCGCGGCGGGACTGGTAATGCTGCTCGTTTTGGTTGCCGTTGTGCTGCCATTTGCGCTTGTGACCGCGTCCCTGGGACGCGAAGCGTCGGTTGTCTACCAGCGCATTGAATCGGGCGACTGGAATCCGGCCCTCTACCTGCGCGGCCTGTTTGACGCGTTGCCCACTTGGGCAACTGCACTGCTGGAACGCGTGGGCGTGGCGGGCTTCGACAACCTGCAGCGCCAAGTGACAGCAGCCCTGGCACGGGGGAGCCAGCTCATAGCGACCCAGGCGTTTGGCATCGGGATCGATACCTTTGGCTTTGTTGCCAGCCTGGGTGTAGCGCTGTACCTGGCCTTCTTCCTGGTGAGGGATGGTGACAAGTTGGCTCGCATTGTCGAGATGTCGCTGCCAGTTCCTCCGCAGTTCAAACGGGAGTTGGTCGCCAAATTCATGGCCGTGGTGCGTGCGACTGTGAAGGGTAGTTTGCTCATCGTATGCATCCAGGGCTTGTTAGGCGGCATCGCCTTCTGGTTTCTTGACGTCAGAGGTGCACTGCTCTGGGCCGTGGTGATGGCTTTCCTGTCTCTGCTTCCGACGATCGGAGCCGCTTTGGTCTGGCTGCCGGTCGCGGCGTATTTCCTCATCACCGGGCACCCGTGGCAGGGCTTGGCGTTGGTCGCTTACGGCATTTTCGTGATTGGTCTGGCCGACAATCTGCTGCGCCCGATGTTGGTAGGCAAGGATGCCGGCATGCCGGACTATGTCGTGATGATCACGACACTGGGTGGAATGGCGGTGTTTGGTATCAACGGCTTCATCATCGGGCCAACGATTGCCGCGATGTTCATCGCCGTCTGGCACTTGTCAATCACAGCACCGCCGCAAGCGCCTGTTTAGTCACTCGATCGCTCATCGCTGCCGACGCGGAATTCTGCGCATGTTGGCAGCTCGCGGGTGCCGACGCTTTGGACCTGGAGGCATTTTTCGATACCGCACGTCGGCGCAAATTGTTGGAGCTTGGGGTTGATGGTGACATCGGTGGCTCGGGCGAGGTGCTGACATGGTCCCGGCGCTTGCGCGCAGTGTTCGCACCGGACGCAAACTGAAAACCGCAATGTGAAGTCATCGTTGGGGTCCCTTCGTTCGCAGAGCCGCCTGCAAGAGCCCTTCTTTTTCCGGTGACCACGTCGTTGATGTCGCATTTGGCCGTCATCACGTGGGTGTCAGCAACGTACTTGCCAATGGCTTCCTGCACGGGACCAATCATCCGGTGCTGCTATCGTTCGGGTCTTCGGCCGTGACAGGTCTTCGTGCAACAAGGAGAGAAGCAATGGCAATGGATGTCGTCGATTACGAGATTTTTGGTTCGGAAATGCAATACGTCGAGGTTGAACTCGACCCGGGTGAAGCGGCCGTCGGCGAAGCCGGCGTGATGATGTACATGCAAGATGGCATTCAGATGGACACCATCTTTGGTGATGGCTCACAGCAGGGTGGTTTCTTCGGCAAGCTGATGGGTGCAGGCAAACGCTTGTTGACCGGCGAAGGCCTGTTCACCACCGTTTTTCACAACGAGAGCCAAGGCAAGAAGCGCGTTGCGTTTGCTGCGCCTTACCCCGGGAAAATCATCCCCATGAACTTATCGCAACTCGGCGGTACGCTGATTTGCCAGAAAGACTCGTTCCTGTGCGCTGCCAAGGGAGTGGCGCTGGGCATTGCCTTTCAGAAGAAGCTGGGCGTTGGGCTGTTCGGCGGCGAAGGTTTCATCATGCAAAAACTCGAAGGCGACGGCATGGCCTTTGTACACGCCGGTGGCACGTTGATGGAACGAACGCTGGCACCCGGTGAAAGCCTGCGGGTCGACACCGGTTGCGTCGTGGCGTTTCAACCCACAGTGGACTTTGACATCCAGTTTGTAGGCAAAGTTAAGTCCGCCCTTTTCGGTGGTGAAGGCCTGTTCTTTGCCACGTTGCGTGGCCCGGGCAAGATTTGGCTGCAGTCCCTGCCGCTGTCGCGTCTGGCCAACCGCATCATCCTCTCTGCACCTGCCGCGGGCGGGCGCTCGGTCGACCAGGGCTCGGTCCTGGGCGCGGGTGTTCTGGGCGGGCTCATTGGTGGCGGCAGCGACGACTGAGTCCATGGCTAGCGTCAGCGGTCGCCTGTTCGGCTCCAACCTCGATGGCGCGGGTGTGGCAGCCTTTGGGCATTGGCGCCAGGGGCGTCTGGTGGTGCAAACCGACGCACAAGAGTGGGTCGCTGCCGAGCACCCCACTATTTCTGCGACCGGCTTCAATGCCGGCCAGCTCAGTGTTGCGTGGAGCGAGCCGCAGGGCGCTTTCCAATTCTTTGTAGACGCAGGACCGGCCCGGAAAACCTTCTCTGACGGCATGCCCCCAGGGTTGGCTGCGCACGTTGGCGCCGTCAATCGCGCGGCACGCAGCGTGGAGCGCCGCTTTAAGCTCTGGTGGGTGGTGCTCGCCGGCATTGCGCTGGCACCAATAGTGGCGTTGGTGTTGCTGGCATGGCGCGCCGACGACGTGTTGAACTGGGTCATCGCACAAGTCCCCCACGAAATAGAAGCCAAACTGGGCGATCTGGTGGTGGCGCAAACGCGTGCGCACATGCGGGTGATCGAGAGTGGCCCCGCGGTGGATGCGGTGAAGCGCATCGGCGAGCGCCTGACGACCGGATCCCGACACAATTACCGGTGGCTAGTGGTGGACAAGTCGGAAGTAAACGCCTTTGCAGCACCCGGCGGTGTGGTCGTGGTTTACAGCGGGCTACTGCAGGCCACCGACCGGCCCGAAGAGGCGGCAGGAGTCATTGCCCACGAAGTAGCGCACGCCGAACTGCGCCACGGCTTGCGGGGCATGGTCAAGAGTCTGGGCGTACGCGCTGCGGCCTCGCTTGTGTTGGGGGACTGGAGCGGTGCAGTGCTGCAACAGGCAATGGCGAGTTTGCTGGAGATGAAGTTCTCCCGTGAGGCTGAAATGCAGGCCGATGCTGAAGGCCTGCGCCGCCTGGTGGTCGCGCGAATTGATCCCTCCGGCATGGCCAGCTTCATGGACAAGCTTGCTGCCAAAGACAAGGACGCCGCCCCGCCTGAATGGTTATCTACCCACCCCGCCTCCAACGATCGCGCCGACAATCTGAGGAGTGCCGCTGCGGCGCTCGCCGGGCCATGGAATGCCTTGCCCATCGACTGGGCGGCTGTAAAGGGCGGTTTGCCGGCGACCGTAACAAGCAAATGACGATACATTGATGACCATGAAACACCGTATGAAACCCGTTTTCGCTCTGGCTGTTATCTCGCTTGGTTCGCTTCTTTATGGATGCGGGGCCAATGGATGGTTAGCCAACCACGAACAGTCGTGCAACAAGTACCCCCCCTCTGACGAGCGTGTGGCTTGCGAGAAACGGTTCAACGAAACTCTTGCTGCCTCTGAGAGGCAGCGTGCGCTGAACCGTGAAAAAACATTGCTCGAAACGCAACCGGAAGGAAGCAGAGACCGCAAGAAGGGTCTTTGTTTCAAGCGCCAATCGACCGGCGAGATGGTTTGCCCCAACCCCTAAGCCAGCGGCATCAAGCCCGACGTTTTGCAGGAGTACGTGGCCTGGTCAAGAATTTCCCGCATGTTGTCGCCGTCTCTGGGGTACCAGGCGTAGCCTACGCTGGCACCCACCGCTGCGGTTTCGTCGGATACCAGTATCAGGGCTTGCGACACCACGTCCACAGTCCACCAGCTCCTGCAACAGCGCGCCATCCACATTGATGTTGGACTTGGTGTGGGTTTCGAGCGTGTGCTCGGCCAGGAAAATGAGGTCGTGCGTGCGGCGAGGGCTGTTGGCTGGCGCCTGTGGTGGTCTGGGAAAAGTAAAAAATTGTTGTAAGATGCTATCAATAGCATAGCTTACTACGCAATGTTCGCATGGGCTAAAGGCCTATTTGGCTCGTAAAACCTGAGGGACATCCCGAATTCGGCACTTGTGAGCCGAATCAGCGCTGATTCTGGCTCTCGCAACCCGATCAAGACCACCGCCTTGATCTGCACCCAAACCGCCATGCCGCAGATTGCCCAGCTCCGAGGGCAGCACCGCCAACGGCTTGGCGCCTACTGCACTCTCCAGGCCCCTCCACCACATCTTGCTGCGCGCCGGCCACTAGGCGATGGGCGTGCCCAATAGCAGCAGGATCAGCGTCACGATGCCCGCCAGACGCACGGTGAGCCAGATGGCCCGCAGATCACTGTCGTTTGGGAACATGCTGTTATCTTGGTTGCACAGCCTGCATCGATTATGTTTAATACTCAAGGTATCATAAATAAATACTTTGTTACTTTAAAAAACTCTACCAGACCTATATTTCTATACTCCATTCACACGACGAGGAACCACCGACCGGCGGCGCTTTGCGTGTTTGTTCAACTTGCTAACTGGAGATAGTCATGGGTCGCTTTTGGAATGGATGGTGGATCGGCAAGGTGTTGTGGCTGGGCGTTGTCGGCGCCGTGCTGTGGCTGTTGGCGTCATGGTTCCAAATGCCGCTGGCACCCAGTCTGGATACGGTCATTGGGCTGGTCACCCTGTTGTGGTTGTTTTTCATCGTTACGGTGCCGTGGAACATGGTTTTCCAGGCGCACCAGTTGCTGTTCGAGGCCAAGGTCTCGGCGGAACGGGGCATTCGCATCGACCCTGAAGCCTTGGCCTATGCTCGGCGCTGGAGCCGCATCGCTCTGGTCATTGCCATTGGCTTGCATGTACTGACGGCGCTGGCCTTTTGTGGCGTGGCGCTGAGCGGCATAGGTTTCATTGGTTGGTTCGGAGCCATCGCGGCTACGGTGTTGACGCTGCTGCGTCCCGGCGTACGAGCCTATGTCCATGTGCGGGATCGCCTGAGCCGCCTGGGACGCGAGATCGAGGTGCCACGTGAGGACGCAGTAGACCTGCGCCGGCGCCTCCAGCAGGTGGAGGAACAAATGACCGCGCTGACGCTGCAGCACCGCAACCTGGCCGAACAGACCGCGCAGCAGTTGCACACCTTGGACCGACGGGCCACCGACAGTAGTGATAGACACACTGACCTGGCCGAACATGTGCGGCTGGAGCTGGTACGGGTGGAGCGTGAGGCCAAGAACACGATTGCGCAGGTGCTGGGCGACGCCGCAGTGGTGGGTCACGTGCGCGAACTGGTGCGTTTTTTCAAACAGGCTTGAGCAATCTTCTGTTTTTGCCGGACTGACACCTGTCAAGCTGATTCAGAGAGTTTTGACAAAAGTCAAGCAAAGCGTTGAGGGTTCTTCCCCTTTGGGGTTTAGTATGGGTTTCGTTAAGCTCCAGCATCTCTTGATTGAATAGGAACCCTATGAGACCAGTTCACTTTCCCCGTCTTTTGCGTACTGCTATCGTTGTCGGGTTGGTCAGTGCCGGGTTTGCTGCGCATTCCCAGTCCACCGATGTGGCGGCAGCAGAAAAGTTGCTGGAAGAAAGCAAATGCGGTAAGTGCCATTCGGTGGACAAGCAGAAAGACGGCCCCGCGTACAAGAAGACGGCGGCCAAGTACAAGGGCAAGGCCGATGGTGAAGCCAAGCTGTTTACACACATGACATCAGCACCCACCGTTGAGATTGATGGCGTCAAGGAAGAGCACGTCAAAATCAAGTCAAAGGATGAGGCCGCCATTAAAAACGTGGCGCGTTACATCCTGTCGCGTTAGTTGGCCTAGCCTCCAGGGCAACCTGTATGAAAGCCTTTTTAAGGAACGCGCTCAAGCATTGGAAGTGGGTGCTCGGGCTGGCAGTCGGGGTGGGCATTTTTTCGGTATCCGTGGGTATCGCCGGTGCCTATGTGTTGGCACACACCAGCACCGAAGAGTTTTGCGTCAGTTGCCATGAAATGTCTTATAACTTCGCCGAGTACAAAGGCACGATTCACGACACCAACCG
>ERZ724517.199-NODE-199-length-36693-cov-5.856188_pt1 | contig 36693 bp, 34 predicted proteins | sample MGYA00376050_ERZ724517 | MGnify/ENA primary metagenome ERZ724517 (study PRJEB28724, sample SAMN07190886) | activated sludge metagenome | isolation source: activated sludge of sewage treatment plant in Hong Hong | place: USA: Christiansburg, Virginia | collected... | reverse complement strand
GATGGCATCGGTGATGCCTGTGATGCATACCCGAATGATCCGGGCGTTCTGGTTCGTGGTTGGGGTGAAGTGAAAAAAGATGTGTTCGGTTTTGCAGTAGCAAATGCTGGCGATGTAAATGGCGATGGCCATGATGATGTTGTGGTAGGCGCATATCGCTGGGATGTCGCCAAAACGAAAATTCCGAAGCAAAAGAAACTGGCTGATATCGGCAAGGTGTATATCTATTCCGGTGCGGACGGTGCATTGCTACATACCATTAAAGGCCAGAACGCCGGTGACTGGTTCGGTTACAGCGTGGCGGGCGCTGATATCAACGGTGATGGCTATTCAGACATTATTGTCGGCGCACACCGTGATGACGTGCTGAACACCACCACGAGCAAGTTGATGAAAGATGCTGGTTCGGTCTACGTTTATTCTGGAAATCCTGCAGATAACTACATTGAACTGCGAGCATTCCGTGGCGAAGCGGCGGGTGACAACCTCGGCTTTACAGTTGCAAATGCCGGTGATGCCGACAGCGATGGCTGTGAAGATGTAGTCTACGGTGTGCCAAAAGCGGATCCGGATAAATTGACCAACGCCGGTATAGCTGTAGTGCGCTCTGGGGCTACAGGTAACGAGCTGTTCCGCATCAAAGGCGAAGTTAAAGGGAATTTGCTGGGCCGTGCTGTGGCAGGCGCAGGCGATGTGAACAACGATGGTAATGACGATGTCATTGTAGGCATGCCGAAAGATGATGTGTTGGGTCTGACTGGGAAGATGATGAAAGATGCAGGCGCGGCAGCGGTTTACTCGGGTGCGGATGGCAGCAAACTGTTCAGGATAGAAGGTGAAGGCGCTGGCGACTGGTTCGGCTTTGCGGTCGCAGGTGCCGGTGATCTGGACGGTGATGGCCAGGCAGATGTGGCGGTAGGCGCTTACCGCTACGACCCACTCAGTAATGGCAAGTTGCTGAAAGATGCGGGCGCTGTTTACGCCTATCGCTACGATGGTACAGCTGTTGGCCAGCGCTTGTTCAAAGTGCCGGGTCAGGCAAAAGGTGACTGGCTGGGCTACAGCATAGCTGCAGGTGCGGATCTGGATAACAACGGTGATGCCGATATTGTTGCCGGTGCGCCGCGCCGTGACCGTATCAATCCGCTGACTGGCAAACCATTAAAAGATGTGGGTGCAGTATTCGGTTTTGATGGAACGGGTGCGCAGTTATTTGAGCTGAAAGGTTACAGGAAAGCTGACAACTACGGTTGGTCGCTGGCCAGTGCGGGTGATATCGATCTGGATGGTCATGCAGATATCATCACGGCTACACCGCGTGCGGATAGACAGGATCCGGTGACAATGAAGTTGCTGAAAGACATCGGCATGATAGAAGTGATTTCTGGTAAATATGCGGTCGAACCCTGACCGCCTATTATCAATTAGCTGGCACAGTGCGATGCTGTGCCCAGCTACGCAGCGCAGCAATATCCTCAGCCATGACCACAGCGATAGGTCTGGTGCGGGATAATTCTTCCAGTAATTCCGCAGTGTGCAACGCCTGTTGTTGTGCCAGCGTTGTGTAAGTGGCTGCGACAATGGCTTGCTCGATCTCCGCCCCGGAAAATCCATCAGCGGCAACCGCTAGTGTGGTTAAATTAAATGCTGCGGGATCGTGTTTGCGCTTGGCGAGATGGATAGAAAAAATGTCTGTGCGGGTTTTTTCGTCTGGCAGATCAACAAAAAATATTTCATCCAGTCGGCCCTTACGAATCAATTCGGGAGGCAAGTTGGCAATGTTGTTGGATGTGGCGACAATAAACACGGGCTGTTTCTTTTCAGCCATCCATGTCAATAAGCTGCCGAGTACGCGTTGGCTTGTACCGTCGTCGTTGCTTTGGCCGGCAATGCCTTTTTCAACTTCATCAAGCCATAGTACGCAAGGCGACATATTTTCGGCCAGCTTCAGGGAGTCACGCAGGTTTTTTTCAGATTCACCATAATACTTGTTGTAAAGGGAGCCAAAATCCAGCCGCAGCAATGGAAGCCCCCACAAGCCGGCCACAGCTTTTGCAGCAAGGCTTTTCCCGCTGCCCTGCACGCCAAGAAGCAGTATGCCTTTTGGTATATCCACGTTAGCAGCGGGCGATAAAAAAGCCTGGTGGCGTTTTGTCAGCCAGTCCTTCAGATTTTTCAGGCCGCCTACCTGTGCAAAGTTTTCTGTGCTGAATTCATAATGAAGCACACCATGCATATCCAGCAATTGCAGTTTTCCCTTGCTGACCAGTGGCAGGTCATGATCAGAAATAGCACCATCAGAATGGATGAATTGTCGTGCCAGCGTGCGAATATCCGAGGGCGACAGGCCGCGTAGATGCATGATAATGCGATCAAGCGACAGCTTGTCAGTTTTTACGCGTTGCTGGTTGTTCTGGCTGGACCACGCCATTGCCTCTTCGCGGATGATGGAAAGAATCTGCTCATCACTCGGTGCAGATAGTTGGAATTCTGCCGCGTGTTTACGCAGTTCCGGGGGCAGGGTCAGTGCATGGCTGAGCAATACAATAGTGCGGTTGATGTTGTCATATTGCAGCGCAATATCTTTGAGGAGCCGAACCAGTTTCGGGTGCTCAGGCGTAAAAAAACCGTGTGTGTCACATAGCACAAACAGACCTTTGCCACGCATGCGTTTTATGGAGAGCAGAGCCGCTTCCAGCTCCAGTAACTGGTCGCCATCCGGTTCGGCCATGCTGAATCCCATCGGGCGCAAGCCATCAGTTGCCGTCCAGACTTGCATGGGCAACGTGCGGGTGTTGCTCACTTGCATCAACACATCCAGAACACGGGTTTCTTCATGTGACTGGATGACAATCAATGGCACGCGTGAATCAATAATCAGGCCAAGATCATGGGCATCCTGCATACATAATCTCCTAGACTGATCCAGCCAGTACCATTGCTGCCGCGCGGAATATAGCGCGCGCCTTGTTCATCGTTTCATCCCATTCTGATTGCGGAACAGAATCTGCTACCACACCAGCGCCTGCTTGAATGTACAGCATTTTATTCTTGATGACGGCGGTGCGAATGGCGATAGCTGTATCCATATTGCCGCCCCAACCGAGATAGCCGACGGCACCACCATAGATGCCACGTTTCTCCGGTTCGAGTTCATCAATAATTTCCAGCGCGCGGATTTTGGGTGCGCCAGACAATGTGCCTGCAGGCAATGTAGCGCGCAATACATCCATTGCATCAAGGCCATCGCGCAATTCGCCAGTAACATTTGATGTAATGTGCATCACATGTGAAAAGCGCTCGATAACCATTTTTTCTGTCAGCTTCACGCTACCCACTTGCGATACACGCCCGGCATCATTGCGACCCAGGTCAATCAGCATCAGGTGCTCAGCAATTTCCTTGGGGTCAGCCAGTAATTCTTTTTCCAGTGCAAGGTCTTCTTCCGGTGTGTGTCCACGTTTGCGCGTGCCTGCAATAGGGCGAACAGTGACAAGATTGTCTTCCAGCCGTGCCAGAATTTCTGGTGAAGAGCCGGCAATATGAAAATCGCCACAATCCAGAAAATACATATAAGGCGAAGGATTCAGGCAGCGTAATGCGCGATACAGGTTTAACGGTTCGGCATCAAACGGCAGCGAAAGGCGTTGTGATAAAACAACCTGCATTGTATCGCCGGCAAGAATATATTCCTTGATAGCATCAACGCCGCGTTTGAATGCTTCTTCACCAAAAGAAGATAAAAACTGTTGTTCCAGGTTTGCATCCGCGGCATGTGGCTGGGACGCCATAGGTGGCAATGTGGGTGTTGCTGCAGCCAGTTGTGCCTGCAGGGTGTCGAGGCGATTTTGAGCTTGGGCAAGCGCATCAGGCTGGCTGGTGTCGGCATGGACAATCAGCAGGATCCTGCCAGACAAATTATCAAATACCAGCACTTCTTCCGACAGCATGAGCAGAATGTCTGGTGTGCCGATTGGATCGCAAGCGGGCTGGCTGGCTCGCAAGTGCGGCTCAACATAGCGCACGGTGTCGTAACTGAAATAGCCCACCAGGCCACCGGTAAAGCGCGGTAACCCTGCTATGTCTGCCACGCGGTACTGTTGGCGAAAAGCATCTACAAAGGCGAGTGGATCAGCGCATTGTTCACGTCGTATTTCGGCGCCATCGCAGCGCACCGTCACGGTGTCGCCGCGAACATGCAGCACGGTACGGCAGGGCAATCCGATAAAGGAGTAACGCCCCCATTGCTCGCCGCCCTGCACAGATTCCAGCAGGTAGCTGTAGGGCTGGCGGGCCAGTTTAAGGTAGCAGGACAGCGGGGTTTCGAGATCGGCGAGTAATTCGCGCACCACAGGGATGCGGTTGTAGCCTTCAGCGGCCAGTGCCGCAAAATGCTCGGGTGTCAGGGTCAACATGGCAATACCTCAATCAATGCTTACAGTTCAGGGCGGGAAGCGCGCACGCGTGCGCAGTGGCTCAAGTGCGCCATCGCCAGGCTTGCATGACTGTACTGATCGGGTAGATCACCATTAACTCCAGGTAAATTGCTCTGCACAGTCTAAGCCATCCATAAAACAACACCAAGAGTCGCTTTATTGCCGTGACTGCCGGATCATTGTCGACCATGAAAGCCACTCTACCCATCCATGCTGTTTTGCCCGCTTTGATTGATGCTGTGCGTCTGTCGCCTTGTGCGGTGCTGTCTGCGGCGCCCGGCGCAGGCAAGACAAGTTGTGTACCGCTGGCGTTGCTGGCATCCGGCGCTGTTAACGGCCGCGTTGTCATGCTGGAACCGCGCCGGCTGGCGGCTGTGCGGGCAGCGCAATACATGGCGCAGCAGCTGGGTGAAAAAGTGGGAGAAACGGTCGGTTACCGTATTCGTGGGGACAGCCGTGTCTCTGCGAACACAAAAATTGAAGTGGTGACGGAGGGCATACTGGCGCGCATGATCCAGCATGATCCGGAGCTGTCTGGCATCGGGCTGATAATTTTTGATGAGTTTCACGAACGTTCCTTGCACGCCGATCTGGGTCTGGCGTTGGCGTGTGATGTGCAAAAAAACTGGCGCGACGATCTGAAAATACTGGTGATGTCTGCCACACTGGATGGCGTTGCCGTGTCAACGCTGCTGGATAATGCACCGGTAATAGACAGTGAAGGCCGCAGCTATCCTGTCGACATCCATTATCTTCCGCGCGATAAAAACCTGTCGATTGAAAACCACACGATGCATGCTGTGCTTCGTGCGTTGAAAGAACAGGTTGGCGATATTCTGGTTTTTCTGCCCGGCCAGCGTGAAATCCGTCGAGTGCAAACATTGCTGGACAATAACGATGCAACTGCCGGGATAAAAATACATGCGCTATTTGGCGACGCATCATCATCACAGCAACAAGCGGCGTTGCAACCAGACAAAGAAAGGGCCAGGAAGGTAATTCTTTCCACCAGTATTGCGGAAACATCACTGACTATTGACGGTGTGTCTACAGTGATTGATGCAGGACTGGCGCGTACGGTGCGTTTCGATCCGCGCCGCGCCATGGCGGGACTGGTCACTGTGAATGTATCAAAAGCAACAGCAGCGCAGCGCGCGGGTAGGGCTGGCCGCCAGCAAGCCGGAGCGTGTTACCGCTTGTGGAGTGAAGCACAACACAATGCATTGGCCAATTTTCCTGTCCCGGAAATATTGCAAAGTGACTTGATGCCGCTTGCGTTAGACATTGCGGCATGGGGTTCAGATGAATCAAAACTGGCATTCCTGGATGCCCCGCCTGTATCGCACCTCAAACAGGCGCGGACAGTTTTACAACAGCTGGGAGCGCTGGACGAAAATGTCAGGATTACAGCGCACGGCCGCGCCATGGCCGATCTGCCATTGCATCCGCGCTATGCACATATGTTGTTGCGCGCACGAGAAAATGGATTTGGCGCATTGGCTTGTGATGTGGCTGCGTTGTTGGAAGAGCGTGACCTGTTGCGCAGTACAGACCGTGATGCGGATCTGTATTTGCGGTGGCAACAGTTAAAACATGGCAGCACTTCTGATCGTGCAGCGCGTGATCGTGCAAAACAGCAGGCTGCACGTTTGCGCCAGCTGGTAGACGTGCAGGACGACAGCGCCAGCCACGATGAAAAATTAGGGCTGATGCTGGCGCTATGTTATCCAGAGCGTGTGGCGAAGCGGCGCGATGTGCGGGGCGAACGCTGGCAACTGGCAGGTGGTGCAGGTGCGACGTTATACCCGGGCAGTGCATTAGCGAATAACGAATGGATTGCCGTAGCAGATCTGGATGGCGAAGGCCGCGAAGCGCGTATTTTTCTTGCAGCAGCCCTGGATCCTGATGACCTGCCGATTTTTTTGCCGGAACAGTTTTTCAGTGGCGAAGAGACAGGCTGGTCTGCGCAGGAATCAGCAGTCGTGTCGAGAGATGTGAAACGTTTTGGTGCGATTGTATTTGCTGAAAAACCGTTGCCGGCGCGTGGTGAAAAAGCGGTTGCTGCATTGTGCAAAGGGTTGCGCAGTCTGGGTTTTCAAGCGCTTCCTGTACCAGAGAATACGCGACGCTGGTTGACGCGCGCGCAGTGGCTGCAAGCGCAGGATCTGGTGAGTGATTTTCCCGATTTCAGTGAGCGTGGTTTGATGGAAACACTGGAACAGTGGCTGGCGCCCTTTCTCGTGCAAGTCAGTCGCCACAGCCAGTTAGTGAATGTTGACTGGCACACTGCACTCACGTCGCAACTGGATTATTCGCAACAGCAAACACTTGATGCCTTGGCGCCAACGCATATTGTTGTGCCGACGGGTACACGTATTGAGCTGGAATACAGTGGTGAACAGCCGGTGTTGGCTGTGCGCTTGCAGGAAATGTTTGGTGCGCAAGAAACGCCGCGTATTGCTGGAGGCAAGATTCCGGTGCTGGTGCATTTGCTGTCGCCTAAACGCAGCCCATTAGCGGTCACGCAAGACCTTGCCAGTTTCTGGCAGAACGCTTACAAGGATGTGCGAAAGGATATGCGCGGCCAGTATCCGAAACATTATTGGCCGGAGAACCCATTGGAAGCCCAGCCAACAAGCCGTACAAAAGCTGCTGATGATCGTGCCCGAAAACGGCAAATCTAGTTCAACGAGGGCGCATGTCGTGCAAGTGTTGTCCAACAGCCAGCCACGCGCCCAGCATGCCCAGTGTGACGCCCACAAAAATCAGGCTGGCCGCCGTGAAAAAATCCAGGCCAAGTAACACAAAATCAGAATGGTAAAGCGCCGCAAGCTCTGCAACAGGACGAATAACGCTGTAATAGCCCGCCACCACCAGCAATATTGCAACGATGCCGCCAGACAGGCCAAACCAGAAACCGCTGTATAAAAAAGGACGACGGACAAACGCATCGGTTGCGCCTACCAGTTTAGCCACAACGATTTCCGCGCGCCTGTTTTCAATTGCCAGCCTTATGGTATTGCCAACGGATAGCAATGCACCCAATCCCAGCAATGCTGCCAATGCGATGGTGATGCGCTCGCCCAGTTGCATCATCCGGAACAACTTCTGTACCCACTCCATATCAATCTGGACGCTGTCTACATAAGGCAGTTTTTTCCAGTTTGTTTGTAGTGTTTGCAAAGTTTCTGCGCGAGTCTCTCTGTTCAACTCAACAACCAGCAAAGGCGGCAGGGGATTTTCATCCAGTAATTCGAGCGTGCCTGACAATCCTGCGCTTTTTTCAAACGAGGCCAATCCCTGTTCTGGCGTAATCAGGGAAATGCGAACCACGTTTGGTTGTTGCTGCAAACTGCTTTGTGTCTGCTGTATTTCTTCAGGAGAAATTTTGCGTTGCAGGAAAACAGACAGGCGAGGCGCGCTGTCCCAGCGTTCGCCCAGTTGCTGCAGGTTTCCGATAGCAATGTTAAACAGGGCAGGCAGTGCCAGCGTGATGCCGATCACCAGCGCAGTGAGTATGTGTTGCAGTGGTGCACGTTGTTGCCGGACTAGACTGTCACGCGCTGATTCACGGTGGTGGCTGATCCACGCATCCAGCAGTGCGCGCCAACCTATAGTGGTGGTACTGGCGCCCCTTGTGGGTTTTTCATTGCGAGTTGGTTTTTCATTGCGCGTGCCTGGTTTTGCCATGTCTACAGACTCCGCTCGCCACCGCGGATGACCCGTCCGCGACGCAACACGATTTCCCGATGCCCGAAACGGTTCACCAGATCAAGATCGTGTGTGGCAATCAGTACCGTCACACCCACTTGGCTGAAATCTTCAAAGATGCGCATAATTTCTGCCGACAAGTCAGGGTCAAGGTTGCCTGTCGGTTCATCGGCTAACAAAATGGGCGGTTTATTCACCACAGCGCGCGCAATGCCTACCCGTTGTTGCTCGCCGCCAGACAATGCTATCGGGTAATACTGCTCGCGTTCTAGCAAGCCAACCTTGTCGAGCGCTGCGCGCACCCGCCGCCCAATATCTTTTTCAGGAAAGCCACAAATTCGCAGTGGCAAGGCAACATTATCAAAAACGGTGCGGTCAACAAGCAATTGGTGATCCTGAAAAACTACCCCGATGTGGCGACGATAATAGGGAATGCGTGATGCGCCGAGTTTGCTGAGATCTTGCCCTGCCACCACTACTTTGCCTTGTGTTGGGCGCTCCATCAACATCAACAGTTTCAGCAGAGTGCTTTTTCCCGCGCCAGAATGTCCGGTCAGAAAAGTCATTTCTCCGGAAGCCAGTTCGAAGTTCACATGCGTCAGTGCTTCGTAGCCGTTCGGGTAATGCTTGGCGACATGTTGGAATTCGATCATGGTTTTCTAAAACATCATGGGTGATTGTCAAATAATGCACGGATAAAATCACGTGCGCTGAAAACCTGTAAATCTTCCATTTTTTCACCCACCCCGATAAAACGGATGGGCAAACCCAACGCCTGGCTCATGGCAAAAATAACACCACCTTTGGCGGTTCCATCCAGTTTTGTCAGTGCAATGCCGGTGACATGAATGGCTTCATGAAACAGCTTTGCCTGGTTGATAGCGTTCTGGCCAGTACCGGCATCAAGCACCAGCAGTACTTCATGCGGTGCAGTGGAATCCAGTTTGCTGATGACGCGTTTGACCTTTTTCAGTTCTTCCATGAGGTTGCTTTTGTTATGCAAACGTCCGGCGGTATCTGCAATTACAACATCAATGTTGCGTGATTGTGCAGCTTGCACCGCATCAAAAATAACAGAAGCGCTGTCCGCACCTGTGTGTTGGGCTACGACAGGTACGTTGTTGCGTTCGCCCCATACCTGGAGCTGTTCGACAGCTGCAGCACGGAATGTATCGCCTGCGGCCAACATCACGCTGCGTCCCTCTTTTTGCAAGCGCATCGCCAGTTTGCCGATTGTGGTGGTTTTGCCCGCGCCATTCACACCAATGACCAGAATCACAAAAGGCTTGCAGGTGTTATCGATAACCAACGGTGCTTCGCTGATCTTCAGCATGTCGTAGAGGTTATCTTTCAAGGCATCGTATAGTGCGTCACCATCCGTCAGTTCCTTGCGTGCGACGCGCCCAGTGAGGTTATCCAGAATCACGGTGGTGGCATCAATGCCCACATCGGCAGACAGCAACTGGGTTTCCAGTTCTTCGAGCAGGTTGTCATCGATCTGCTTTTTACCGAGCAGGATTGTACCCACACCTTCGCCAATGGCACTGCCTGTTCGCGCCAGGCCACGTTTGATGCGGCTGAACAGATTTTCGCCCGTAGAAGCCGAAGCTTCATCAGTGGTCGCAACGCCTTTACCAGAATCGTCGGGCTGTACTTTATTTTTTCCAAAACCAAAAATTGCCATGTGCCCTACAAAAGTCGGAAGTGGTAGGAGAAATCTTCTGGGGTGTTATCCTACCACCTCCACCAGGCCAATAAGAGATTCCAGTGCGTAAGCCCTTGCCTGCTTCAGCTCCCAGAGCGTTGGTAAAGCGTGATAACCGCGTTCGTATAATTGGGGGGCGTTGGCGTGGTCGGAAACTGCGCTTTCCGGACGGTGACGGTTTGCGGCCTACGGGCGACCGTATCCGTGAAACGCTCTTTAACTGGCTGATGCCTGCTTTGCCTGCTGCGCGTTGTCTAGATCTGTTTGCGGGAAGCGGGGCGCTAGGTTTCGAGGCACTGTCCCGCGGCGCTGCCAGTTGCATGCTGGTAGAGCGCAATCCACAGGCCGTGAAATGTTTGCAGGATGCAAAGCTGCTGCTGGAGGCAGACACTGCGGCAATCATTGCAGCGGATAGCGCCCATTGGCTCTCAACCGCTACAGGTGTCTTTGATATTGTGTTCATTGATCCACCATTCGCTGATGCATCGCTGGTGCCGGCTGCGTTGGTGGCTACTCTGGAACAGCGAGGACTGCTCTCGGCAGATCCCTGGATCTATATTGAGCAGCCTGCGAGCTCCGTACAAATCTTTCCTGCCGGGTTTGTGCAACATCGAAGCCAGCGTGCAGGACAGGTCAGCTATAGCGTGTGGCGCCGGGCAGAAAATATTCCTTGAGTGCATGATCAAATTGGGTACCATGCCCCAATCCCCATATGTCCTTTCTCTTTCCGGGTCTTCTTTATGCAACGTGTTATTTATCCCGGCACTTTTGATCCGATCACCAATGGCCATACTGATCTGATAGAACGCAGTTGCCGTTTGTTTGATTCAGTGGTGGTGGCGATTGCTACCAGTCGTCGCAAAGGGCCGCTATTTTCAATTGAAGAGCGGGTTGAGCTGGCCAGAAAAGTGCTTTCGCATATTGATAATGTGGAGGTGGTTGGCTTTGATATTTTGCTTGTCGATTTCGTCAGGCAACAACATGCACAAGGCATATTGCGGGGACTGCGCGCAGTATCGGATTTCGAATATGAGTTTCAGCTGGCCAATATGAATCGTGCTATTGCGCCGGATATAGAAAGCCTGTTCCTGACGCCAGCGGATCATCTCTCTTATATTTCTTCCAGTCTGGTCAAAGAAATCGGTGCGCTGGGCGGTGATGTGTCAAAGTTTGTGCATCCAGTGGTAGTGGATGCCCTGAAAGAGAAGTTCGCAAACAACCCCAAACGTTGATTTTACCTGCGCTGATTGGAGCTGAATCGTACGCAATAAAAAAGCCGTGCCAGTAATTACTGCACGGCTTTTTTGTACCTGGTCAATCCGTCAATACTAGTCGTATTGGGCGTCAGTTGTTTTTGCTTGCTCATCCGCCTGGGTTCTGTTGTAGCCAGGTCTGGTGCAGCCCAGGCAACGCACAAATGTGTACATGGCAGGCTCAACCACCAGTACTTCACCTGCTTCAGTCATGCCACCTGATGCAGCAGTAAACGGCAGTGCCACTACATAAGCCACCGAACCAAGTACGGTGGCCGCTATGCCTATAGGCCTTATTAACAAAAGATCTGTACACATAGCGAGTGCACTGGGATGACTGTCATCAAATGGATTGGCCGCTGCCGCCGATGCGTTAATCGATGACATCAACAGAAAGCCAGCCAGCAAGGGCGAAGCCAGTTTTTTTAGATTCAAGGCCATGCCAATTCTCCTTTGAAGTTGGCGTGTTTTCTAGAAGTGCGCTCTAACCTTATGATTTGAAAAGGCGCTCCGGTCTAAAGTAATGCGGTATTTGTAATTTTGCAAGCCTTTCCTCAGTGAAGTCACCGGTTTTGTGGTGGTGGCCGTCGGTTTTATGACGCAATTCCCGTTTTTATGATTGGCAGGTCGGGCAGAAAACGGTGGTGCGCTGCCCCAGGCGTATCTCCTGCAGATCACTGGCGCAGTGTTTGCAGGATTCTTTGCCTCTCCCGTACACCATCAACTCCTGGGCGAAATACCCCGGTTTTCCATCCCCGCCCACGAAATCCCTCAACGTTGTTCCACCCCGGCGAATAGCGCTGGCCAGTATCGACTTGATCTCTTTTGTCAGCAGACGGCATTCTTCCAGTATCAGTGAGCCACCTTGCCGCATGGGGTGTATGCCAGCCATAAAAAGCGCTTCATTTGCGTAGATGTTGCCCACGCCCACCACGATATGGTTGTCCATTACCAGCGTCTTGATGGGTTGTTTGCGGTTTTGCAGCTGTGTGAAAAGGTATTTGGCGGAGAATTGACGCCCCAGCGGCTCTGGCCCCAGGTGAGCCAGAAGGGGGTGCTGACCAGGATCGTCTGTTGTCCAGAGCCAGCAGCCAAACCGGCGTGGATCGCAGTAACGCAGACACAGACCGTTATCCATATGCAATTCGATGTGGTCATGTTTGAGGCGCGCCTCGCCCGGTGAAGCCAGCCGCAAGCTGCCAGACATACCGAGATGGATGATCAAAGTGCCATTGCCTAGCGTAACCAACAGGTATTTGGCGCGCCGGGTAACATTGCAGACAGTTTGTTCAGCCAGGGTTTTTTTCAGGTGTTTCGGAACGGGCCACCGCAGACTGGCATTGTTGACCACAAACCGGCTGATCTGTTTGCCGATAAGATGCGGCGCTATTCCGCGGCAGGTGGTTTCAACTTCGGGCAATTCAGGCATACAACTCAGGAGGCATACAAATCCGGCGTATAAAAAAGCCCGGGAAAACCGGGCTTTTACAGTAAATGGCCTGACAACAGGGTTTACTTGATTTTGGCTTCTTTATAGATCACATGCTGGCGAATCACAGGATCAAATTTCTTGATCTCCATTTTTTCCGGCATGGTGCGTTTGTTCTTGTCTGTCGTATAGAAGTGGCCTGTGCCAGCTGAGGATACCAGGCGAATTTTGTCGCGCATGATGCTTTCTCCAATGAATTCAGTGTTGAGGCCAGATCAGACCTTGTTGCCGTTGGCCCGGATGTCTGACAGGATTTTGTCTATGCCCAGTTTGTCGATAATACGCATGCCCTTGGAAGAGACGCGCAGGCGCACAAAACGGTTTTCAGACTCCACCCAGAAACGGTGGTAGTGGAGGTTTGGCTCAAAACGACGACGGGTACGGTTCATCGCGTGAGAAACATTGTTACCGGTGACGGGTTTCTTGCCGGTTACCTGACAGACTTTGGACATGGAAGCACCTATGTAGAACCTGCGGCCTGCCCCCAACAAGAAAACGGGCCACGAAAAGAGCTGCGCTTTATATCAGAGACTCCCCTGTCAGGCAAGCAAATTAGCCAAGGCTAGAGCAAGCCACGTTCCGCCATGGATAGCACGGGGCCGTCCCCGACAATCATATGATCCAGTACCCGGATATCTACCAACGCCAGTGCATCCCGCAGGCGCAAGGTGATCCGCTGGTCGGCCTGACTGGGTTCAGCAATACCGGATGGATGGTTGTGGGCAAAAATGACTGCCGCAGCGTTCAGGCCCAGTGCGCGCTGGACAACGTCGCGGGGGTAAACACTGCTGGCATCAATGGTGCCCTGGAACAGCTCTTCACTGCATATAACCCTGTGCTGGGTATCGAGAAACAGACACAGGAACACTTCGCGCTGGTAATCCCTCAGGCGAGCCTTCAGGTAATCCCGCACATCAGCCGGGCTGTTAAGGATGGTATCTCGCTGTAACGCTTCCAGCAGATGCCGTCGGGCCATTTCCAGTACTGCCTGCAGCTGGACAAAGCTGGCAAGCCCCAGCCCGTGTCTGGCACAAAAAGCTTTTTCATCGGCCATTAACAGGCTGCGCAAGCCACCAAAGTCGCCCAGTAGCTCCCGCGCCAGATCAACGGCGGTTTTCCCCCGCGTGCCTGTACGAAGAAAAATAGCCAGAAGTTCGGCATCAGATAAGGCAGCAGAGCCTTGTCCCAGTAATTTTTCACGTGGACGCTCGCTGGCGGGCCAATCGGTGATACGCATATAAACCTCCTTGTTTTAATGCCGGGTCAGTGGGTGCTAGCTAATGGCTCTGGCTAGTGGTTCTGGCTACGCAAGTCCTTGCGTTGGTGATATCTTAACGGGCTGCTCACTCGTTGTCCGCTATCCGGATATCTCGATGAATACTACATTGGTATGGCAATGAACAACGCACTCGCTAATCGCCAGATCCTGTTAGGCATCACAGGTGGCATTGCTGCCTACAAGGCTGCTGAACTCTTGCGCCGCCTGCAGAATTGCGGTGCGGACGTGCGCGTTGTCATGACGCCTGCCGCCACAGAATTTATTACGCCATTGACGCTGCAGGCCTTGTCCGGGCATCCGGTTCATACAGCGTTGCTGGATCCGGAAGCTGAATCGGGTATGGGACACATTGAGTTGGCGCGTTGGGCTGATCTGGTGGTGGTTGCGCCTGCCAGCGCAGATTTCATGGCGCGTTTGGTTCAAGGGCTAGGCAACGATCTGCTGAGTGCAGTTTGCCTCGCTACCAGCGCCCGGATTTGCCTTGCTCCGGCAATGAATCAGGCAATGTGGAGTAACCCCGCAACCCGTACCAATGCTGAAATACTGCAACAGCGCGGTATCACACTGTGGGGGCCAGCTGACGGACTGCAGGCATGTGGCGATATTGGCCCGGGGCGAATGCTGGAAGTGGATGATCTGGTGGCAGAAATTGCCGGGCAGTTTGATACGGGTTTGCTGGCTGGAAAGCGTGTGTTGATTACTGCGGGCCCCACCCGTGAAGCGATTGATCCGGTGAGGTATATCAGCAACCACAGTTCGGGCAAGATGGGATTTGCCTTGGCTCGGGCCTGCGCGGATGCCGGCGCTATCACTACGTTGATTGCCGGGCCGGTAGCGTTGCCTTCTCCCCCGAGGGTAAAAAGGATTGATGTCGTCAGTGCGCAAGATATGTTTGATGAAGTGATGGCGCGAGTTAATGCTGTTGATATTGTGATTGCAGCAGCAGCGGTGGCAGACTACCGGGCAGAGCAGGTGGCGCCCGGCAAGATCAAGAAAACCGGCGCTGACACCATGAATCTGGCGCTGGTGAAGACCCCTGATATTATTGCCAGTATTGCGTCGATAGAAGCTGGGCCGTTCACCGTTGGTTTTGCTGCAGAAACTGAATCTGTGGAGCAGTTTGCGCGCGATAAAATGCTACGCAAGAAGCTGGATATGATTATTGCTAATGATGTAAGTCGAACAGATATAGGGTTTGGCAGTGAGGATAATGCGGTAATGGTTTTCTGGCCCGCTGGCGCTGCGGAATACCAGAAAATGAGTAAAGCGCAGTTGTCGGAAAAGCTGGTTGAAAAACTGTCTGAATTGGTTTCTGAAAAATTAAAGCAGGTAACGGTATGATTTTCACGGTGGAGAGGCTGTAAGTGTGAAAAATCTCGGCGCATTATCAAAACAACAAAAAACACTGATGACAGCGGTTGTCCTTATGGTTATTGCTGTTGCCGTTGCGGTGGTTGGCCTTTTGCCAAGATTTGTCGATCAGACAAATGACAAGAAAATTCTCGAAGCTGGCAATGTTCTTGCCTTGGAGCAGGCTCGAAAACTTAACGGCAATATTGAGCAATTGCAAACAGCTCTGGCGGCACAAATAAAAGCGGCTGGCGTTGTTGATGTGTTACAACAGGGCAATATTGAAAGTTACCAGATGACTGCCGACAAAGTGCAATTGGCGAGTGCTGAGCTCGGCGTGCTACGCGCGCGACTCATACCCTACGGAGCCAACTATTCTTCAATGGGTTTGCGGTTTTCCCAGCTGGATCGGCTGGGTATGGTCGAGCAGGGTCTGGCTGTGTACCCCGAAGCTTTTGATGAAGGCGGAAAAAAACTGTTTGACTATCTGATTCCAGCAAAAGACGAAGCAGGCAAGACGCACGGTTATCTTCTGGTAGTGTTGGATAGCAGGGTCTTTGAAAAGAGTTTTAACGATATAAAAGAGGAAAGAGCGGAAACGCTTCTACAGCAAAAATTTAGCAATGGTGTTGCCCAGACAGTTTTCAGGTCAGGCAAGGGTAAAAGCCTTGAGCATTTGAGCAGTCCTGCAGAAAGCGCTATTCCCCACTGGAAGGTTCTGGTCGTGCCCGGCTCGGAGTTGCTTGAAGAAACCATGATTTCTCCGATCTGGCAATATGCCATTCAGGGCATCGCGCTAGCGGCATGTTTCCTTGCATTGTTTCTGGCTAACAGGCGCGTCGCTGCTGTGGCCAAGAAAGCAGAGGTCGAACATACAACGCCAATACAGATCAAGGGCGCTCGCAAGATTGACAGGAATGATGTTGCTGATTCCCTTGCTGCGCGTGCTGCAGAAGATGACAGTCTGGCAGATCCATTGTTTCAGCTGGGCGATGTGTTTGATCTGGATCTTGATGATGATGCGCTTGAAGTTCGTGCGGCTTCTCCCAAGTCTGCACAATCAATAAAAGCGCCTGCAGGTAATGACAATTTTGTTGTGCCGCAGTCAATATTCAGGGATTACGATATTCGCGGCAACGCAGACAAGGATCTTTCTGACGAACTGGCGCAACGGATTGGCCAGGCATTTGGCAGTGAATGCATTGAAAAAGGCGAGACTACTGTTGTGTTGGCGGGCGATGGAAGAAATTCAACGCCGCGCCTGAAGGCGGCTGTCCAGCAGGGTTTGCTGGCGGCTGGCTGCAATGTAATCGATGTGGGTATTGTCCCGACACCGCTGATGAACTTTGCTGCTAATACATTGCAAGGTGCAACCAGTGGCATCATGGTCACAGCGAGCCACAATCCAGCCACAGACAATGGCTTCAAGATGGTTATTGGAAACCATACATTAGCCAGTGAAGAAATACAGCAAATCCAGGAGCGCGTTAAAACCGGAAGTTTTTGCCAGGGCGAAGGCGGTTATGAAGAAGTCGATATTATTGATGCTTATATTGAGCATATTATTTCCGATATCGTTCTTGCCGGCAGTTATAAGGTCGTGGTTGATTGCGGCAATGGCATCGCCAGTGTTGTCGCGCCGCGCCTTCTTGAAGAACTGGGTTGTGATGTTGTGCAACTGTACTGTGATGTGGATGGCGATTTCCCGAATCACTCGCCTGACCCCAGCGTGCTTGAAAACCTGAATGACTTGATTGAGGCGGTGGGGCGAGAAGGTGCTGACCTTGGCGTGGCCTTTGATGGCGATGGTGATCGTTTGGCGGTGGTGACAGCCAGCGGGGATATTATTTTGCCCGATTGTCTGTTGATGCTATTTGCCAGGGATGTGGTCTCGAGAAACCCCGGCACAGATATTGTTTTTGATGTGAAGTCTACGCGCCGGCTCAATGCGCTGATCAGCAGTTGCGGTGGGCGCCCTGTTATGTGGAAAAGCGGGCATTCCCATATCAAGAACAAAATGGTTGAAACCGGCGCCATGCTTGGCGGTGAGTTGAGTGGGCACATTTTCTTCAAGGAGCGCTGGTTCGGTTTTGATGATGGTATGTACAGCGCAGCCCGTTTGCTGGAGATCATGTCGATCCGCGACCAGGATCTCGACAGTATTTTTGCAGCGCTGCCTGTTTCAGCCTGCACGCCTGAAATCCGCATTGAAGTTCCTGAAGAGAAAAAGTTTTCTATCGTTAAATTGCTCTCTGACAACGGGGAGTGGGGCAACGGAAAAGTAACGAACATTGATGGTGTACGGGTTGATTTTGCCAAGGGTTGGGGATTGGTTCGTGCATCCAATACTTCCGCCGCGCTGACCATGCGTTTTGAGGCCGACGACAGTGAATCCCTGGCAACGGTGCAACATGTTTTCAAACAGCAATTGCAGTTGGTCGACAGTACATTACGTTTGCCTTTCTAACTGCAATTTGAACGTTCAGGTATAAAAACTATATGGCTCTTGATCGGGAAGAAGCACTCAACGTTGCAAATGTCTTGACAGAAGCTTTGCCGTATATACGCAGGTTTATCGGCAAGACTATTGTGGTCAAGTATGGCGGCAACGCTATGGTAGACGATGCGCTGACGCAGGGTTTTGCACAGGATATTGTGCTGATGAAGCTGGTTGGCATGAATCCTGTTGTGGTTCATGGAGGTGGTCCGCAGATTGGTTCATTGCTGGAAAAGCTCGGTATACAGTCAGAATTTATTGCAGGCATGCGGGTTACCGATGCGGCGACAATGGATGTTGTGGAGATGGTACTCGGCGGCACAGTCAACAAGGCTATTGTCAGTCTGTTAAATCAGGCTGGCGGTAAAGCTATTGGCATTACTGGCAAAGATGGCGGTTTGATTCATGCCCGTAAAATGTTGATGAAAGATGCGAGTGGCAAGGCGCTGGATATCGGGTTTGTGGGTGAAGTAGAACGTATCAACCGCGATGTGGTTGATACATTGGTAAACAGTGATTTTATTCCTGTGATCGCACCAGTGGGTGTGGGGGCTGATGGCCAGAGCTATAACATCAATGCTGATCTGGTGGCCGGTAAAGTTGCTGAAGCGCTGCATGCAGAGAAACTGGTATTACTGACAAACGTTGCTGGCCTGCAAGATAAATCCGGCAATGTCCTGACGGGATTGTCTACGAAGCAAGTGGATGGATTGATTGCTGACGGCACGATTTATGGCGGTATGTTGCCGAAGATCCAGTGCGCTCTGGATGCAGTAAAAGGTGGCGTGACCAGTTCGCATATTATTGATGGCCGTGTTGAGCACGCAGTGTTGCTGGAGATATTTACCGACAGCGGTGTTGGTACCCTCATTACCAATAGCCAGCAAGACCAATAGCCAGCAAGGATTCTGATCATGTCGAACGCAGCACCAGAAGCAGAAAAAATGTCAAGGAAGCAGCAAATCCTGCAAGCGCTGGCGCACATGCTTGAAGTGCATCCCGGCGAGCTGATCACAACTGCAGGTCTGGCAAAAGAGGTGGGTGTTTCAGAGGCTGCCTTGTACCGACACTTTCCCAGCAAGTACAAAATGTACGAAAGCCTGATCGAATTTATTGAGGAGGCTGTTTTCTCGCGTATTTCAAGGATTCTTGATGAGGATATGCCAGCAGATGCGCGCTGTGAAAAAATTCTCTGGCTGGTCTTGTCTTTCGCCGAGAAGAACCCTGGCCTTGCGCGCTTGCTTTATGGCGATGCGCTGGCTGGTGAGCGGGACAAGTTAAGAATGCGGGTCATGCAGTTTTTTGATCGGCTGAATACGCAGTTCAGACAAATTTTTCGCGAAGCAGAAGTGCGGGAAAACTTGCGGATGGTTGCCCCTGCTTCTTTATCTGCAGAATTGCTGGTGGCGGTGTTGGACGGGAAAATCAGCCAGTATGCGCGCAGCAGCTTCAGAGAAATGCCAACCCAGGGTTGGAAGGAGCAGTGGCAATTGCTGCAGGCGGGTATCTTTGCGGAACGTAAATCTGCCTTTCATTCCTGATTGGTTATTGGCGTTTAGGTCGATTCTTTTCAAGATAAGTCAGGCGTTCGATTTCATGATCAAAGCGGATCGTCTCATCGGCCAGTTCCTGTTTTCTTGATGTAACTTGACCCTCCGTGATTTTCAGCTCTTGCTGCAAGTCTTCGATTTTCTTCAATAGGGCAGCCGGCACTGGTTGGCCATTTCTCTCATACATCGCTGCCCTTTGTTGCTCCACGCCTATCTGTGACTGCAGGGTTCCAACATTGGAGTTGAGGAGTACGATCTTGTTGTCAATTTCAGTTAATTTGCGCTTTTTGGCAAACTGGATTTCTTCCAGCGTGCTGTAGCGCAACAGTAACTGCTTGTCCTGCTCCTGTTGTTGTTCGGCAGACAGCTTGTTCTGGTTATCCTGTGCAATTTTCTCCCGCTCTTCAGCCGTTGGTTCTGGCGGTATGGTTTGCAGTACAACGCCGGTAATCGTGACTATCTGGTAGCCCTTGCGGGCATATTCCGGCGCGATGGAATTGCCTGTGACCACTGCTCCCTTGTCATCGGTATAGCGGTACATCTGTGCAGTCGGCTGCTTTTTTGAAGTAGACGTGGTCGGCTTCTTGGCGGTTGTAGCATTGCCAGCTATCGGCACAAGCGCTGCAATCAATAAAACAAGCAGTACTTTTGCAGCCCTGAATGTGGTGTGGTTGTGCATGTCGTTAACCTGTCAGTGGTGCGCCCACTCTAAGCAGAGATTCCCTGTCTGTAAAGATTGTGTTGGTGAAACGGCTTAGTTGCAGCCGTATTGTTCGCGGTAGCGCAATATGGCGGCCAATGTTTCAGCCCGCCCGGTTTGTGATTGCAGGAAGGTCACCAGCTCTTCCAGGCCGAGTACCCGCAGGACAGGAATGCTGTAGCGTTGGCTGACTTCCTGTGCTGCAGACAGGCTCCCTTGCCCCCGCTCCTGGCGATCAAGCCCGATCAATACGGCGCTGGGAGTTGCCGCAGGATATGCTGCAAACAGCTGCATGACTTCACCGATAGCCGTGCCTGCGGTAATCACATCGTCGATGATCACGACCTTGCCCTGCAGCGGCGCGCCCACAAGTAGTCCGCCTTCGCCATGATCCTTGGCTTCCTTGCGGTTGAAGCACCAGGGCACGTCGCGGCCGAAATGTTCTGCTAGCGCGATGGACACGCTGCTGACCAGAGGGATTCCTTTGTAGGCTGGCCCGAATAACATATCAAACTCGATACCGGATGCCATCAGTGCCGCTGCGTAACAGTAGCCCAGTTGCGCGAGCGCCTTGCCGGTCTGGAATTGTCCTGCATTGAAAAAGTAGGGGCTGGTCCTGCCGGACTTCAGCGTAAACTCACCAAAACGGAGCGCGTCATAATCCACTGCCAGTTCAATGAATTGTTGCTGATAGTGTTGCATGGGAAATGTCCTAGGTTGTGAATTCAAAAAAAACGGGACAACATGAAAATGTTATACACCACACATCATAACAAGAGGCAGTTCCCGGGGCAGTATGCGTATCATCAGTTTAAGTGTGGATGGCATTGTACAGGCTGCGCAGCGTGGCCTGTTTTCCTGGCTGGAACAACAGGCGGCTGACATTATCTGTTTGCAGGATCTGCGAACTAGCGAAGACCGCCTGGATTCTGAGGTGTATTTCCCTGAAGGCTATTGTGCATACTTTTGCGACAAGGCCAATGGTGACAGAGGGGTGGCAATTTATACACGCCAGATGCCCAGGGCTGTGATGCAGGGTTTTGGCTACAACCCGACGGTTGACCTTGATGGTGCGTATATCCGTGCGGACTATGAACAATTGAGTGTGGTGTCATTGTTGACGCCCCATGCCACGGTTGATCCGCAGGCACTTGAAGACAAGATGCGCTTTCTTGACCAGTTGCACGGGCACTTCGAGAAGATCAGCAATAAGCGGCGCAAATACATTTTCTGCTGCAACTGGAACATTGTGCACCAGAAGGCAGATGTCCAGAACTGGGAAGCAAACCAGACAACACCGGGTTTTCTGCCTTTTGAACGCGAGTGGCTGAATGGGCTGTATAACGAGTTGGGGTATGTGGATGCCTTGCGTGTGGTCAGTGGTGAGCGTGATATCTACAGCTGGTGGCCGTCTGGCACGGTTGGGCAAGGCGATGGATGGCGCGTCGATGCACAGGTTGTGTCGCCGGAATTTTCTCCTTACGTACAAAAAGTGCAGCACTACCGCGACCAGGTTTTTTCCAGCCACGTGCCATTGATTGTCGATTACGACATCGATATTTATTGATGGGCGGGCGTTGATGCCCGCGTCACATATATCTCTTCAGCATTTACTCAATGGGACAATGCCGTTTTTTGTGCGGCGACCAGCTCGACTATCCCTTTTTTTGCCAGTGCAAGCATCGATTCGAATTGCTCAGCACTGAAAGGTTGGCCTTCAGCAGTACCTTGCACCTCGATAAAGCCGCCATCCTCCCCCATCACCACATTCATGTCGGTTTCGGCAGTGGAGTCTTCCGGGTAATCCAGATCCAGCACAGCATGCCCTTCATAGATGCCGACGGATACAGACGCAATCATGCGGATGATCGGGTTGTCGTTGACCATCTTTTTTTGCTGCATGACGTTGACAGCATCTGCCAGGGCGACACATGCACCGGTAATGGATGCGGTACGCGTGCCGCCATCTGCCTGGATAACATCGCAATCTATCACGATGGTGTTTTCACCCAGTTTTTTCATATCAATTGCGGCGCGCAATGAACGGCCTATCAGGCGCTGGATTTCCACGGTGCGCCCGCCTTGTTTGCCGCGTGCCGCTTCGCGGTCCATGCGGGAGCCGGTGGAGCGTGGCAGCATGCCATATTCAGCGGTGATCCAGCCGCGACCTTCGCCTTTCATGAAACGGGGCACACCTGCGGTGACGCTGGCGGTACAAATCACTTTTGTGTCGCCAAACTCGACCAGCACTGACCCTTCAGCATGACGCGTGTAGTGACGTGTGATCTTGATGGGGCGTAGCTGGTCGGCTTGACGGCCGCTAGGACGGTTCATGCAAATTTCCTCATTAAAAGTGCTACGCATTATACGGGCTACTCACGCAGTCGATGGACTCTAAATGCAATAATATGCAACTTGTCGGCAGGTGGTGGGATAGAAACGATGCAAAGTGGCTGGAATGATCAGGAAGCAGCAGCGTGTGGCAATGATTGGCTGGCGCAGCGTGTCTATACATCGCGTTTACTGGGACGCGAACCTTCACTCGTATTGCATGGCGGAGGCAATACGTCAGTAAAAGCCTCCCGGCGCAATATTCTGGGCGATGACGAAGAAATCCTTTATGTCAAAGGTTCCGGTTGGGATCTTGCCACAATAGACGCAGCGGGATTTGCAGCCACGCGTCTTTCAACGTTGCAGCGATTGGCGACATTGCCTTCATTGTCGGACAGCGACATGATGAGAGAGTTGAAAGCTGCGTGCACGGATCCTGCTGCACCAACGCCATCGGTTGAGGCTATCTTGCATGCCATCATACCTTTCCGTTTTGTTGATCATACACATGCCGATGCGGTAGTGGCGATCAGCAATACGCCCGGCGGTGAAGAAACATTGCGTAACCTGTATGGCAGTGACGTTTTGATACTCCCGTATGTCATGCCTGGTTTTATATTGGCCAGGCAAATTTATGAAGCAACGCAGAACGTTGACTGGTCAACCCTTAAAGGGATTGTGTTGTTGCATCATGGCGTCTTTACATTCCATGCAGAAGCAAAATCCAGTTATGAAAATATGGTTGCGATGGTAGATCGCGCCGAACAGTATTTACAGGAAAATGGGGTTTTTTCCATTGCATGCACAGGGGAATACCTGCCAGTTACAGAAGATTTCTTGCAAGTGGCGAAGATGCGAAAACAGGTATCGGATCTGGTCGGGAAACCGATGTGTGCCCGTTGGGATTTTTCGCCAGAAGCAACCGGCTATAGCGTGTTGGATAATGTGTGGGATATTGCTGCGCGCGGCCCGCTGACGCCTGATCACGTGCTGCACACCAAGCGCACAGCGGTAGTGGTTGATAACGATAGTGACAGTGCTACCGAACAATTTTCACAACAGTACCGTGAGTATTTTGACAGGCATAACAATGGACAGTTGACCTGTCTGGATACTGCTCCGCGCGTGGCTGTGTGGAAAAATCGCGGCATGTTGTATTTTTCGCCGAATGTGAAGCGATTGCGGGTAGTGCAGGATATAGCCAGCCACACACGCCGTGCGGTGCAATGGGCAGAGGCGCTCGGTGGGTGGAGCGCACTACCGGAAAAAGATATTTTTGAACTGGAATACTGGGAGCTGGAACAAGCCAAGCTGAAATCTTCGGCAATTGCTCCCGCCCTTGAAGGCAAAGTGGCAATCGTGACAGGTGCAGCATCGGGTATAGGTCGAGCGTGTGTGGAGTTGTTGGTAAAGCGTGGCGCTTCAGTCGCCGCGCTCGACATCAACCCGCAAGTGGCCACGCAATTTCCGATGGAACAGGTATCGGGTTTTGTTTGTGATGTAACCGATCCGGCAAGCGTACAGCATGCCGTGCAAAAGACAGTGCAACAGTTTGGCGGTATCGATATTCTCGTCAGCAATGCCGGGTATTTTCCGGCATCTGCAGCAATAGAAGCGCTGGCAGACGATGTGCTGGATAAATCCCTGCAGCTTAATTTCACATCACACGTTGCGTTGCTGCGTGAATGTATTCCTTACTTGCGCATGGGGTGCGAACCGGCGGTGGTGGTCGTGGCGTCGAAAAATGTGCCCGCACCTGGCCCGGGTGCGATGGCTTATTCCAGCGCAAAAGCGGCATTGACGCAGATGGTACGCGTTGCAGCACTTGAGTTGGGGCAGTTCGGCATCCGTGTGAATGCGGTACATCCGAATGCTGTCTTTGATACCGGTATCTGGGACGAGAAAACCTTGCAGGCGCGCGGAACGGCTTATGGTATGACAGTGGCAGAATATAAAACCAGCAACGTGCTGAAAAAAGAAGTTACTTCTGCGCGCGTGGCAGAATCTATTGTGGCTTTATGCGGGAAAGAATTTTCGTGTACAACCGGTGCGCAGCTGGCCATTGATGGCGGCAACGATCGCGTTATCTGAGAGCGATAAAATTATAGGACGCAGGAGGCGGGAAACCTGCAGGTGAATGTGCTGCCTTTTCCAGGTGTAGACACAATGTCCAGTTGGCCATCGTGGCGCGCTAATGCGTGTTTGACGATGGCAAGCCCAAGGCCGGTGCCGCCATCCGCCCGCCCGCGCCCGGCATCGACTCGGTAAAAGCGTTCAGTCAGCCGTGGAATATGCACAGCTGCAATGCCTTGCCCCTGGTCAGTGACTGAAAAAAACGCGCCGTCATTGTCTGTTCCCCAGTGCAGACGGACTGTTGAATCCGGTGGAGAATAACGCAGTGCATTCGTGACCAGATTGGCCAGTGCGCTGTGCAACTCGTTCTTGTTGCCCATCAAATGCAGGGCAGGGCCTTCGAGAACAATCCGGTGCTGCGGCGAAATAAGCAGTGCGTCATCACGCAACCCCTCTGCCATTCTCGATATATCAACAGCCGCTTTATGTTGTTGCTCGGTATTTTTATTTTCCAGCTTGGACAGCAGCATCAGGTCATCTACCAGATGTTGCATACGTGCCGTTTGTTCCTGCATATGGTTAATGGCTTTGTGCCATTGGGGTGAAATATTCTCACGCTGGTCTTCCAGTGTTTCAAGGTAACCCTTCAGCACTGTCAGTGGTGTGCGCAGTTCGTGCGAGACATTGGCGACAAAGTCACTGCGGATTTTTTCCAGTTTTTGCAGGCGGGTCACGTCGCGTATTACCAGCAATTTTTCATTATCGCCAAATACATTGATCTGGATTTCCAGAAAGCCATCGCTGCTGACAGGTGAGTGCAGTGTCAATGGTTCGGCATACTGTTCCTGTTGATAGTAGGAAACAAATTGGGGATCGCGCAGCAGGTTTGTGAGTGGCTGTTGTCTATCCGTTTCGTGACGCAGCCCGAGCAATTTTTCTGCGGATGCATTCCAGAACTCGATCTGGCCGCGATTATCCAGCAACACGGCGCCGTCCTTCAGTGCTGCTGTTGAATCCTGCATACGCGTCAGCTGTTGCATCAGATCCTGTTGTTGAGCCGCCTGTTGTTTGCGCATGCGGTAGATAGCATCAAAGATATCGCCCCAGATACCGCTGCTGGAAGGAGGTGGGCGATCACTATGGCGAGATAGCCAGATATAAAAACGCTGCATCTGGCGCAACAGGAAAATGCCATAGAGTGTGCCGCCAATGATCAGGCACCAGGCTACTGCCCCGACCAGCCAGCCAATGAAGCCGCAAAAGCTGACCAGAAAGATGATGCGCTGTATTTCTGTGCGTAGGCCGCGATACAAACTGGATGATCCTGATGAGGTTCTTGAAGGGCGGGTAGAGTCTAGTTGTGGGTGGAGAAGCGGTAGCCCGTGCCGCGCACAGTCTGGATCAGCGCGTCATTGTTGCTGGGCTCCAGAGCCTTGCGCAGGCGACGGATGTGCACATCCACCGTACGTTCGTCTATGTAGACGTTACCACCCCAGACATGGTCGAGCAATTGCGCACGTGTATAGGCCCTTTCAGGATGCGACATAAAAAACTCCAGCAGGCGGTATTCGGTTGGCCCGAGCTCCACCGGCTTGCCGTCGCCTAGCGCCCGGCGGCTGACACGGTCCATGGTCAGGCTGCCGGCGATAAGGGGTTCTTCGTTTTCCGTGGTGCTGCTCCGGCGCAGAACGGCCTTGACGCGTGCTGTGAGCTCGCGGGTCGAGAAAGGCTTGGTGATGTAGTCATCAGCGCCGGCATCAAGGCCCTGGATACGGTTGTCTTCCTCGCCTTTCGCCGTGAGCATGATCAGTGGCAGGCGGGCCGTCAGTTCGTGGCGACGCAGGCGGCGGGCGAGTTCCAGGCCGCTGGTGCCCGGCATCATCCAGTCCAGCAGGACCAGATCCGGTTTTTCGTCGATGATCAATGCATGCGCTTGCTGGGCGTTATCGGCACGCAGGCAGTGGAAGCCGGCGAGCTCCAGCGAAGTGCAGATCATATCGGCGATGGCGTGTTCGTCATCGACAACCAGGATAGTGGCGGTGTCAGCAGCTGTGTTCATCGGGGCATGTTCCATGACTCATCACGTTAAAAGCAACGTCCATCCATTACGCTACAGTTTTGTTACAAGAACATGACACCCGGATCAGGGCGAGGCGGCAGGCAACGCATAGCTGGCAGCTATACCTGCAAAGACCACCATGCCTACCCAGTGATTGTGCAGGAAAGCACGGAAGCAGGCGGCCGGTTCACGATCGCGGATCACGTATTGTTGCCAGCCAAACAGTGCTGCTGCTACCGTCAGGGACAGAAAGTAAGGCCAGTGCAGGTGGAATTTCTGGCCAACCAGTAACAGGCTCAGGATTACCAGCCCCTGCAATACGCCGGTGATGGCGCGATCTGATTCGCCGAACAGGATGGCAGTGGAGCGGATGCCGATTTTCAGGTCATCCTCGCGATCCACCATCGCGTAGAAAGTGTCGTAGACCAGCGTCCACAACACGGCAGTGCAATACACCAGCCATACCGATGCTGCGAGGCTCCCTTTTTCTGCCGTCCACGCCATGGGAATGGCCCAGGCAAAGGCTGCGCCGAGCACGATTTGTGGCAGATGGGTGTGGCGTTTGCAGTAGGGGTAAATGGCGGTCAACGCCACAGCGCCGAAGGCCAGTTTGATGGTGAGCGCATTGGTCAGAAGCACCAGACCCAGTGACAACAGGCACAGAACGCCAAACAAGCGCAAGGCATGCGCGGGTTTGATGCGTCCGGCAGTGAGTGGGCGCTGGTGCGTACGGCTGACATGCTTGTCGAAATCACGGTCCGCATAGTCATTGATGACACAACCGGCTGAGCGCATCAGCACGCAGCCCAGGGTGAATATCGCCAGATTCCTGAGCGACGGCATACCCGCCGCTGCCAACCACAAGCTCCACAGCGTTGGCCATAACAACAGCAGGATGCCGACAGGTTTATCCAGCCGCATCAACTGGATAAAGTCGATCAGGCTGGAGTGTGGTGACTGCTGGCGGGATACTTTTTTCACGGGGGCTGTCTGTTTCATCAGGCGAGTATGTTCACAAGGGGATCACATTTATGGAGAGAGCATAACGGAATCAACGAACGCTGGCAGAAACACTTCGGATACCAGAATGCCCTGCTTGCCATAACGGAATATGGAATGGCGTCCCCACAGTGGTGGCTCGCCGCTGCATTGCAGTGCAGGAGGCAAACGGGATTGCGCATAACGCTGCAACACCACCGGCTCGCGTTTGATCACAGGATTGCTGAATAACAATGCGCCTAGCGGTTTATTCCCGAGTCGTCGCAGAAAACGCAACCGCCCGTTGAGCGCCTGGTGGGGCAAAACACTGCGGGCATATACCCAGGGTTGGTTGTTGCCGTACAAAATCACTTCACGAACCAGTGCAAGTTGACCAGATGGAATGGCCAGTGCAAGCGCCTCATCCAGTTGTGGTATTTCCCAACCCTGTTTCAATACGGTCACTGCAAAATGTCCCCGGCTTTTCCTTTGCAGGCGACGCGTGAGCGATCCGCGGTCCATTAACCACTGATGCAAAGGCAAGGGCGGGCGCACATGCAGTTTTTGTATTGCGTGCCTGTTCACTTGGACACCGATATGCTTGCGGTACGTTTGAGCGGAATGCCCCCCCGCTCCTGTTGTTGCACGACGGTGAATGGCAGGGCAAAGGTGTCGGCGATGCCGGAAAACAAACCATCCACCAGCAGCAGCGCGATCGGCGCGCTGCCATAGATGCGCTGCGGGTCACTGTCCAGCCAGCAATAATCAAAATAAACGCCGCTGTAGATGCGCGGTAGCGATTCGCAATGCGTGCGGCGATTCTGCAGGAACGACGCCAGTGTGGCATCACTGTAATGCCAGGTGGCGATAGAGGCACAACCTGCACAGGTAAATATCAGGACGACAGAAAACAGTTTATACATCATGAATAATCGTCAGGATGCCGCGTGAAGTATCTCGACACCGTTCTGGCGACCCAACAACAATACATCGGCCGGGCGCAGTGCAAACAAGCCGTTGCAGACGACGCCTGTGATGTTGTTGATTTTTTCTTCCAGCAGGCGAGGGCTGGTAATCTGCAGGTGATGCACGTCGAGAATTACATTGCCATTATCGGTGATCACGCCCGTACGATAGACCGGATCGCCCCCTAGTTTTACCAGTTCGCGCGCGACATAACTGCGCGCCATAGGAATCACTTCTACAGGTAGCGGGAATTGCCCGAGTGTCTTGACCCATTTGGATTCATCGGCGATGCACACAAATTCCTGTGCGCAGGCAGCGACAATTTTTTCGCGTGTCAGAGCGGCACCGCCGCCCTTGATCAGTTCCAGCTGTGCATTGGCTTCGTCAGCGCCGTCGACATAAATATCAAATGTGCCGGTGTGGTTGAGGTCAAAGACTTCAATGCCGTGCTTGCGCAGCCGTTCGGCCGAGGCATCGGAGCTGGACACGCTGCCTTTGAAATCGTTACGGTATTTTGCCAGCGCATCAATGAAACAATTGGCGGTAGAACCGGTGCCGATGCCGATGATGGAATCCCGCGAGATCCGTGACATCACATAGTCGAGTGCTGCTTTGGCGACAGCCTGTTTCAGTTCATCTTGTGTCATGGCAGCGCTCCTACAGATACTGCACCGAAAATCGGGCCACAGTTTTACCGGTTGCGTCTTTCAGCGTCAGTTCGTTGTTGTGGATAGACCAGAACTTCCTTCCTTCCAGCACGGCAACAAATGCCTGTTCAGTATCCATGCCCTGCGGACATGCCATCATGGTCATGGCGATGCGATCAAAAATAATAGCGTCACCTTCCAGTGCATAAGTCCCGCGCAAACGGTTACAGCCGCCGGAGCCGCCGAGTGCTGGCGGCTGGCTGTCGCGCAAGACGATGTGCGGTTCCTGCTGGTTGTCAGCCACTGTCACCGGTTTGCCATTCAGTTCCACCAGCTTCCAGTAAATGTTTTGCAGCGTGGGGCTGGCAATAACATCACTTTTATTTGCGCAACTGGCGACGATAGCCAGCAGAAATGCACCCAGCAGTATTCGGTGAAATGCAGTGGCCATCGACGTTCTCCTGAATAACCATTGTGTGATTTTATTCTGTTGCCGGTGGGAACAGAAAACTTTTCGGCTGCTGGCGTATCCGATGCCATAAACGCGGCAGCACCGGTGCCAGCATGTGCATGCTGACTTTGCGTGAACGCATCGCCACCCAGAGCGCCAGTACAAAACTCACGCCCAGATTGACAAGGCCGACCAGCGCCAATCCCCAGACCGAGAAAAAAAGCGCGCTGAACGGTATATGAAAATCCAGTGCCACTAGTGCATACCCCAGATTCGCAGATGAAAAAGCGATATGCCGGATGTCGAGAGGCAATGCAAGCATAGCACCAAACAGCGGCGTCAACCCCAGCATCAGACCGAAGAAAAGATTACCACCGAGACCGCCCGCATTGTTGGCAATGTATTCGCCTGTTGCAGTTGCACCGCGCTGGCCGATGCACGCGCGTAACCACGGCAATTGTGCAATGCGGAGATTGAGCTGTGCATACGCGGCACGATTATCAAAGTAACCGGACACCAGGCCGGTGAGAAACAGCCACACCCCTGCAATTGCTGCATGGAATAGCGCCAGACTGTGTAGAGGGTTCAGGTCTTCCAACAGATGCAGTGCTTTTTCTTGCGGGATGATATGGGTACCGGAATGCATATCCAGCCCTGCACTGACCAGAATTGCCAGGGGAAATGCAATGCCGATGTTGCCTGCAATCGCGGCCAGCTGGCTGCGAAACGTATCGACAACCAGATCGACTATTTTTTCAATTTCCCGCAACCGGCCGCGGGTCTGGCTGATACTGTCAGCCAGCGTTGCTGCCGTCATCGCCGGTTGTTTGGTGGCGATAATGCAATGCAGCATATAAATCACGGCAAAGCCGCCCGCATAGATTGTCGCGTTGAGCCACGATTGTGCTGATAAGCCGAGATGCAGGTTGCCGCTGAGAATTTTTAACAGGGCGAGTATCGCAATAAAAACACCCGCGCCGCTGGCTTTGCGCAACATGCTGCGCCATTCCACTGCGTTGTTAGCGATATAGTGTTCGCCAGTGCGCGCTGCGTTATCGGTAATGCGCAACGCCATCATGCTGAGCAAGTTGGAAAAGTGGTGCGAAATACTGTTGTGCCGGCGTTCGCCCTCCAGTGACCCCGAGAGAAACTCTGTCCAGCATTGTACGAGCTCTTCCGGCGCATCTGGCCTGAAACGCACAGTCAACACCTGCACCAGCAAACGCAGGCGATCGAGATGTTGTGACAAGCGCGTGAGCAAAAAAGATAGTGGCATGCTGGTGCCAAGGCGCATGGATGAATGGTGCGCTTTTTTTACAGTCTCTACACATTGGTCAAGCAGTACCAGCAGATGGCTGCCATCATCACAATCTGGTTCGCCATTCATTCCCCTGCGAAAATCGGCAATGAAGTCGATCAGTTCGATGTTCATGGCAATAAAAGGTGATTCATTGTCGCGCAGGCGAGGATAGGCGCGCAGCAATTCCGGTTCCAGTCCCATTGAGCAGATACGGTGTGATAGCACGAGTAACGATTCAATCATTTGCTCGATAATCATTTGCAATGATGCAACATCTTCCGAAGCATGGATTTCCAGCAGCGCCCAGAAAGCGTGCCGTGCTTCGGTGGGAATGGCGGTAATCCATTCGTCATCGTCGCTGCGTGAGAAAATGCGGCTCACGCAACTGCGCAGGTCGCTGTCATCACACGGTTCAGGCAACAGTTTGTGGACTACTTTCCGATGCAGTTCAGAAAAAAAACCGCTGTTGGGCAGCAGGCCGGATTCGGTATAGAAACTCACCTGGTGCCGGCTGGCCAGCAGTTGCACAATCGTCCGTCGCAGGGATTGCCGGTAATCCGGCGTGGTGGCCAACAACTGGTTCATGTATTGCCAGCGCCGGGTAGCGTCGTCACTGTCTGCGTGTTTTTGCGGACGCAGTGCAGCTACCAGCAAGGTGACCAACCCTAAAGGATCAGCATCGGGCTGTGCATGGATTGCTTGCAGTGCATCCTCTACAGCACGCAGTGCTGTGTCGCTATCCTGGTGATTTTGCTTGAAGTGCAGTTTCTTGAACATCGTGCGGGGCAACGCCTTTCGGGTGGGCGAGACAGGTCGGGATTATCCCACACCTGTCGTGCCAAGGCGTGTGCGTGGTCGCACAGTAATTACCGGTTCATGCGTGCGCGGGCTGGCAGGTGCGTCTGCAGGATGGTCAACCGCTTCATTGTGTCCGTTATTTTCTTGGTGCCCGCCATTTTCTTGCTGGATGCGGAGATAGATTTCCTGCCGGTGTACTTTGATCTCGAGGGGAGCGTCCACACCGATGCGTACCTGCCCGCCCTGAATGCCGAGTACGGTGATAGCCACATCGTCACCGATCATGATGGTTTCGCCAATACGTCTTGTTAATATCAACATCACTGTTCTCCTGTTTGCGATAGAAAACAGGGTGCGTACTGCAAACTTCCCGCATCCCTGTGCCTACAGCTCGGCTGGCGGGATCATTACACCGATTACCGGCGGCATAAACGATGGCAAAGCCGATGGCATTTACACGCTACAATCCACGGTGTTCATGGGGAACTTTGAGGCCTGGTGTGGCATGAAGCCGGTTCTGAACAAGGAAAAGCTGTTGTGGTTGCGCCTGCAGAAAGGCTGGTCGCAGGAAGAGGCTGCCGTTCATTGCGCAGCATCCGACAAGAAGCAATACCACTTGTGGGAAACGGGCAAGACGCGTTTGCCGCGCGCCGCACAATGCCTGTCGATTGCAAAGGGTTTCGGGCTCGGGAGTGTGGATGAGATCCTGCTGAAACCGGGTGAATCACCAGATGCTGCCTTGCAGATTTTCTACAACGCCCATTTCCGGCAGCCGTTGCCCATGGGCAGGGAAGGGGTGGAAAGTAAAGGAGCGAAAACTGATCAGTCAGGCAGCGAAGCGTTGCCCTACCGCCTGATCTGTTTTTCACTGGATGGCATGTTGTTGCGTGGATTCCAGTTCTCCTGGGAAGAAGTGTGGGGTTTGTTCGACCATACGGGCGAGCAGCGCAAGAAGGGCCTGAAGCTGTTTCACGCCGGGCGTATGTCTTATGAAGACTGGTGTCTGTGGTGTTGTGATATCTACCGCAGTCACGATGTGCGTCAACACCAACTGGTTGCGCTGGCGCAACGCTATACCGTGATTGACCATCTGGCTGAAGGATTACAGCTGCTACGCGATGCCGGTTTCCGTCTGGCGTTGGTATCCGGCGGGCTGGATATATTCCTGCAAACACTGATACCGGATTATGCGCGGTGGTTTGACCAAGTGTTCATCAATCGTATGGAGTTTGATGCAGAAGGCCGTATTCTCAAAATAGTGCCAACACCGTTTGATTTTGAGCGCAAGCCGGATGCAGTTCGTTATCTCTGTAGCCTGTACGGGGTGCATAGTGCGCAAAGTATTTGTATAGGCAGCAGTTTTGTGGACAAACACCTGATAGACGCAGCGGGCAAGACCATTGCATTCAACTCATCATCTGACGAGATCCAGGAGTTGTTTGATATGCGGGTGGATAGCGACAATTTTATGGATCTGGCGAAAACACTGTTGCAGCTCAACGCCCCTCAACTCGCAGCAAAGGCGTGATTCCGTTATCGTAGCGCTTACCGTTACCCGGGTCGCCGCATGAGCCGTTCATCCCGTATCACATTGCGCCAGGCATTCACCCAGCCGGCCGCGTACACGATGTTTTTTTTCGGCTTCACATCGGGCTTACCTTTTTTACTGGTGGGCGGCACCTTGTCGGTCTGGTTGAAAGAAAGCGGCATCCCGCTGGAGCATATCGGGCTGGTGAGCCTGATCGGTCTCACATACTCATTCAAGTTTCTCTGGTCACCTGCAGTGGATCGCTTGCGTTTGCCGCTGCTCGGCAGGCTCGGCCAACGCCGCAGCTGGCTGCTGGTTGCACAGTGTTTGCTGGCGCTGTCCTTGCTGCTGATGGCATGGGTTACGCCTGCGGGATCATTCTGGTTGTTTATTGCCATTGCTGCGCTGGCCGCGTTTGCTGGCGCTACGCAGGATGTGGTGGTGGATGCCTACCGTATCGAGATTGCACCACCTGAAGCGCAGGGGGCGTTGGCGGCCACATCTACGCTCGGATACCGCATTGCCATGCTGGTGTCCGGCGCATTGGCGCTGTTGCTGGCGGACCGTGTGTCATGGTCGCTGGTGTATTGCAGCATGGCGGCGGCGGTGATGCTGGTGATGCTGGTCACGCTGTTTGCGCAGGAGCCGGAACATGTTGCGGTGCGTGAGGAATCGCTGCGCAGCGCGATCAGGCATAGTGTGGTTGGGCCATTCCGTGATTTTTTCCTGCGCTACAGCGGATGGCTGGGCGTGGCGCTGTTGGTATTCATGGGACTGTTCAAGATTTCAGACCAGATGATCGGTGTGATGGCGCTGCCGTTTTATCTGGACTGCGGATTCAGCAAAACAGAAATCGGTGCGGTCTCTAAATTATTTGGCGTATGGATTGGTATTGCGGGTGCGTTTCTCGGCGGTGCAGTGGTTGTGTGGCTGGGTGTGCAGCGCAGTTTATTGATAGCCATATTGCTCGGGGCTTTCAGTAATCTGTTGTATCTTTTGTTGGCAATGTTTCCAGCAGATATTGCTGTATTCACAGCGGTCATTGCCGGCGAAAATCTTTCCGGCGGCTTCCTGGGAACTGCTGCGGTGGCATGGCTGTCCTCGCTGGTGAACCGTGAATATACCGCCACGCAATATGCATTGTTCAGTTCGCTGGTGGCGTTGCCAGGCAAGTTAATCGGGGGGCTTTCCGGTTTTATGGTAGCCAGCGCGGGCTATCCGGTATTTTTTGTTTTTTCCACGTTCGCTATAGCACCAGCGCTGCTACTGTTTTTCTGGTTGCAGCCAAGGTTGGCGGATATAGCGCAGGAAAACAGTGATGCAACCCATACTGGCGATTGAACATCTGCGCAAACAATACGGCAGCGTTGTAGCGGTTGAAGACGTCAGTTTTTCAATTGCAGAAGGCATCTGTTTTGGTCTGCTCGGCCCTAATGGCGCAGGCAAAACCACCACCATAGAAATGATCGAAGGGATTCTTGAGCCGTCAGCGGGCAGTATTCTGTATCGCGGCGCTCCGCGCTCCCGGCGTTTTTTGCAGGAAATCGGCATCCAGTTCCAGTCGACGGCGCTGATGGATTTCATGACAGTGCGCGAAACCCTGCAGCTATTCAGCCAGTTCTATGATCGGGTCGAGCCGCTTGAAGCATTGATTCACCAATGTGATCTGGGTGATTTTCTCGACCGATATGCAAATAAATTATCGGGTGGCCAACAGCAAAGGCTGCTATTGGCGCTGGCCATGATAAACCGGCCACAGCTGATTTTTCTGGATGAGCCCACCACAGGACTTGATCCGCAGGCACGCCACAATTTCTGGCAATTGATCAACGGGATCAAGAAACGCGGTGCAACCATTATCCTCACTACACATTACATGGATGAAGCTGAACAGCTCTGTGATGAACTTGCCATCATGGACCGTGGACGTATTATCGCCCGCGGATCGCCAGCACAATTGTTGCACGAACATTTTGGATTTCTTTATGTCTGCCTTGACCGTGCAGATTGTGAACAGGCAATTGATGCATTTCCGGACATCGAGATTCAGGGTGAGCGGGTGTTTATCCGTACGCAATCGGCCGAGCAGACTTTGCAAGCGCTGATCGGGCTTGGTGTGTCGCTGGGTTCGTTGACTGTTCGTAACCCGACACTGGAAGATCTTTTCCTGAAACTGACAGGGCATCGTTTACGTGAATGATAAAAAAAGTTACTTCATTGGACTGACTGTATTCTTGCTTATCGCGATAGCGTTCAGATCGGGCGGCGTAGTAGAACATGTCCCTGAGATTTTTTTGAAGTGTGCTGGCGCAGCTGTAATTTATATGGCCATGTACCTTCTGGTTTTTTCACTGTCTCCCTGGAAAATGTCGTTGTGCTGGCTGGGTTTGCCGTTGTTGATTTTTTCAGCTAGCTGGTTGCGTTGGTACTGGGCGGCTGTTTTGACGCCGGTATGGTTCTTTGCGTTATACCGCACTTGCTGCGCCGATAGTTTTCACTACAGGCGCGGGCATTCTGTCGAAGGATTTCTTTGGGGGGCGATAGTAGTCCTTTGCTGGGTTTACTTATCCGGAGCCGGGGGTTACGGCCAACAGACGGCAGATTATGTTATGCACAATGGCCGGCTGGAAGATCTTGTTAATTATTCATGGCCAGTGAATTACACCCAGGGCATTATGCTGGATAGCAGTCAGACACCGTCTAAAAACAGCCTGTTGGTCTCCTACTCTGGATATTATTTGCCAGCTGCGCTGTTTGGAAAGATTTTTGGTTTGCGATTTGCTATGGAGTTTATGCACTACTGGACGCTGCTGGGTTGTTGGCTTGCATACCGTTGGCTTCTGGAGATTACGCAGGTTAAATCATCTATGTTACTTGCTGCAGTTTTCGTGGCATTTGGCGGGTGGGATATCGCAGGATCTTTTTTAATTTGCATAAAAGCCTGTCAGGATTCTGGTGTCGATATTGCAAATTCTATATCTGTAATCCTTTCTAATCCTGATGTCAGCTTGACATGGATAGACTCGGAACTTGGAAGAATATTGGAGACCAGTTATTTTTTTGGTGATTTTGTGTCGCTGACAAATTCTTTATTCTGGGCTCCCCATCAGACAATTGCAGGCTGGATTATCATTGGACTGCTATTGGCTATATGGCGCGATAATAATTTCAAGCAAATAATTTTTGTGTACAGCTTGCTAGCTTTGTGGGCGCCTATGATTATTTTAGGTCTGGTTATTTTCCCCTTGGTTATTATTATGCAGGGACGTATGTTAGCTATGCGACAGGCGGCATCGTTTGAAAATATTGCCGGCGGCCTGATGGTGGTTTTTGTTATGGGGCTGTATTACCTTAGTGCTACTGCGTTAACCAATCCCATGGGATTTGTATTTTTCGATGAAGGTTACAAAGGTTTTATTTGGCTTTTGGCATTTAATTTTTTTGGATGGGGGGTTTATTCTTTTTCTCTTTATCCTTGCGTAAAAAAAATGGATTCTGTTTGGAAAGGATTTTTTTATACAATCTGCGCAACTTTTTTTATACTTTCATGCATAAAATACGGAAGTTACAACGATCTTATGATAAGAAACTC